>QWCV01000229.1_pt1 | contig 120382 bp, 81 predicted proteins | sample 1972621 | NCBI WGS metagenome assembly QWCV01 (sample SAMN09866699, study PRJNA288562) | Human gut metagenome isolate pre2_stool, whole genome shotgun sequencing... | isolation source: gut | host: Homo sapiens | place: USA: California | reverse complement strand
CGTTTCTTTTACCCAGTCAACTTTCTTATTTCTAAGAAGTTAACCGCTTCTTGTACTACTTGTCTGTTTATGTAAAATCTTTCAAAGAACTCTTTCTTTTGTTGCTAAGAGAAAGTGTATTTCTCAAAAGCGAGTGCAAAAGTACTAACTATTTTTCATTCCACCAAATCTTTTCGCAAAAAAGTTGCTTTTTTAGTCTGTTTTTAACATCTATAAAGACTTCATACAAGAGATTTTAGCTGCTTACGTTATTATATATATGCGCTTGCCTGTGCACACACTTAGGCGTATACGCAAGCGCACAATACTATTAAGGTTATAATGCTTTTTCAGTTAATTTACTCAAGTTTCGCAAGTTTTGTCCCATACGCCCTGAAAGGTTCTTGAACCACATGCGAAAATTCAGTTAATTTATATTTAAAAATTGACGCTTATCCGTAGCCATTAACTTTATTTAGCTGACAATACATTAAAAGGTTATAATGTTTTTAAGATAACTTATATTTTAGAAGTTTACGCTTATCCATAGCCATTAACTTTATTTCGCTGATAATATTTTAACGGCTTATACATCAAGGATACCAATTAAACTAAGTTTCTAGGAGTTTCTGCAGAAAGAAATCATAAAAAAAAGAGGACTCTCTAAAAAAAAATACCCATTTCGGAATCGTAAACAAACGCTAAAATATGTAAAAACGGGCTAGATTCTTAAAATATGTTTATAAAACACGAAAAACACCCTTCACCACCCTTCACCCGTAACTATTTGACACTCAAAATGTTAAATAAAAAGGTGAAGGGTGAAGGTTTGAAAACTCTATTTTATATATGTACGCGTGGGTAAAGGAAAAAAGGGTAAAATCAAAAAAGTACCCTAGGGTCAAAAATCGGAAAAACCCTAAAAAAAGAATATAATATAAGATTTAAAATATACCCTTCACCCTTCACCTCGTTGCCACAACCCAGCTTCCATATCTTCATCATCGGATTACCTACATTTGTCTTCTGAGTTTATCCTTCGGAGATATTCCGCTATCTTTCGGAGATAATTTCTTATCCTTCGGAGATATTCTGCTATCTTTCGGAGTTATGTTCTTATCCTTCGGAGATATTCTTCCGAATGATGCCATGATATTTTTCGCACTTTATTTCCCGAATCCACGCAAATCGCACAAATCGCATAGGTAGAAAACGGAAAAGACGTATCTTTGCATTCGAAATAAAACGAATAGCGTATGAGACTAGTAGAAGAAAGAGAAGATAAGAGATTAAGATGGCAATGGCAAATCAGTTTCAACCGCAAGGAGACTGACATGAAGGCAGACATCGCCATCATTCCTAGCGGCAACTATCATATCCTGATAAAGGGTCTGAGAATGACGTAAAATTACGGAATAAATGTTAATAAAGCACAGAGATTATCGTTCGTTTCAATAATTGGCATTATCTTTGCGCTTATTATATTATTCAATAGACCATAAATAACAAAAGAAAATAGAATTATGACAGAAAAGGAAATGTACAATCTGATAAATAGTCAGAACAACCAGCAGAGCAATGGCTTTGCTGTTAATGAGAAAGAGCGAGGTATAAGCGGTGTTTTCTCTGCTTTGATGCGCAAAGTGTATACATGGATGACCTTAGCTCTCCTGATTACGGGCGTTACTGCCTATGGTGTGGCTAGCAGTCCTACCCTGCTGATGACCTTGATGACAAGCCGCGGCTTGCTCTTTGGTTTGATTATCGCAGAGCTTGCCCTGGTATTCATCATTACCGGTGCCCTACAGAGACTCTCCCTGACTACGGCCACCCTACTCTTCATCGTCTACTCGGTTTTGAATGGTGCCATGCTTTCATCCGTATTCGTAGTTTATACGATGACCAGTATTGCCAAGGTATTTTTTATTACAGCCGGCACATTCGGAGCAATGGCTTTCTATGGTTACACAACCAAGAAGGATTTGACCTCTTTAGGAAAAATACTCTTCATGGCGCTGATAGGCCTGATTATCGCTACCGTAGTAAACATGTTCTTGAAGAGTTCTGGGTTTGATTACATTTTGAGTTACGCAGGTGTAGCCATCTTCGTTGGCTTGACCGCTTGGGACAGTCAGAAGATCAAGCAGATGCTCCAGACACAATACGACATGAGCGAGGGCGCACAGAAACTGGCACTCATCGGAGCCTTGACTCTGTATCTCGATTTTATCAACCTCTTCCTCTACTTGCTCCGCATCTTCGGAGGCAGTAACAAGGAATAATGAAAACGGGAATCGGGAATAAAGTAAAAGAACAAAGAATAACATACATAACGAGAAAGGTTGGCTTGCCCTCAACGGGTTGGCCAACCTTTATTTTTTAATTCCTAGAAAAAGTAAATGCTAGAGTTATATTCTCTTCAAAAAGTTCTATGGTGCAAAGATAGAAAAAAAATTGAGAACCATGGTTTCAAAATAGCAAAAATAAGTTTCAAATGGACAAAAAGTGTCTTTTGACATTTTTCAGTGTACCACTGATTTTTACAAACTACCTATACACCAACAACTTACGCATTTACTCTATATTTATTAGGAGAGCAACCAAAAGAGGCAAAAAATACTCTTCTGAACGTAGAAATAGAATTAAATCCCGATTTGATGGCGATTTCCGGCAAAGGAAAGTTCGTTGACTTCAACAAGTTCTCAGCATACTGTATACGGTAAGTATTCACATAATCATAAAATGTCTGCCCATTCTGCCGGTTAAAATAGCGACTCAGATAAGTACGGTTCGTACAGCAGCCATCCCCGAAACATCTACTTCGTTCTGCTCTAACGGTACAATTTCAACATCGCTCAACTCTTCTATCACTGACTCATGCCTATAAACAAAATAATCTATCAGCATCCAAAGTATCAGAGAGCTTACCATATAGATATTGTCATAATCCACATTAATAACGAAACAGCTCAGCGTCCATAAAAACAGAATCAGGAAGAAGGTATTGAGAATGGCAAGAAGCCAATTCAGATTAATATTTTCCTGATAAGAAAAGCGCTCTTTCAGCTGGCGGTGATACCTCCGAATCATAAAGATAAGCAATATAAAGGTAGAGCATCCATAAATGGCTCCCCAGACAGAAAGCACATAAAACCAGATGATATTATGGGTAAAAATATAGAACACCGGCAACAAGAGGAAAGGCAATTCCAGCATAAAAGCTTTCACCCATCTGAACCAGCCCGGCTTCACCAGTTCCATCAACACAAAGCTGTAGAACGGAATAATCATCATATCCAACGAAGACGTAAGATACCACGCATGCTCGTTGTCAAAACCATAAATCAGAAAGAAAACCATGTCCTTTACCAACTGCAGGTCGACCACAATCATGAGCCACATAATCATCCGAAAGAGCATCTCCTTTCCTTTTCTCCAAAACAGGAAAGCCATCATGGAGAAGAACATCATGCTCATACCATAAATAAAACTCGTTACCGAATCCATGTCTACTTTCTATATAAATAAACAAAAAGGCACACCTATGGAGAGAAGTTCTAACATTCCAAAGGTGTGCCATGATATAAATTTAATGCCTTATATAATAAGGTGTAGTATTAAATGAAATAACCTAATTAGTCGATTTCCTCATCGGCCTCGTAACCTCCCATCTCACGGATAGCATTCTTCAGCATCGTATACTGCTGGTAGAGATGGTTTACAGGCTCTTCACCCTTAGTATAATCGTGCATAGGTGCCTTGAGGAAGAAACTCAAGAAACGCTGGATTCCGAAACGGCCTGCACGAGCAGCAAGATCGCTCAACAATGTAAGGTCGAGCAGCAATGGAGCAGCAAGGATAGAGTCGCGGCAGAGGAAGTTAATCTTAATCTGCATTGGGTAACCCATCCAGCCGAAGATATCGATATTATCCCAACCCTCCTTGTTATCGTTGCGAGGTGGATAATAGTTGATACGTACCTTGTGATAGTACTGAGTATCTTCATCGTTACCATGACCATAGAGATCTGGCTGAGCTTCTGGTTTCAGGATAGTCTCAAGAGTAGAGAGTTTACTTACCTCCTTGGTATGGAAATTAGCTGGTTCATCGAGAACGAGACCATCACGGTTGCCGAGAATATTGGTAGAGAACCAGCCATTCAAGCCGAGACAACGGGTACCGATGATAGGAGCGAAACCACTCTTGACAAGAGTCTGACCTGTCTTGAAGTCCTTACCGGCGATAGGCATTTTGGTCTTCTCTGCGAGTTCCCACATTGCAGGAATATCTACAGTTGTATTAGGAGCACCCATGATGAAAGGAGCACCCTCTGTCAAAGCAGCATAAGCGTAGCACATGGATGGAGCTACATGCTGGCGGTCGTCAGCCTTCATTGCTGCCTCAAGTGCTGCCAATGTACCATGAATCTTCATATCTACAGGAACATAGATTTCGGTAGATGCTGCCCAGATAACAACGATACGGGCACAACCGTTCTTCTCCTTGAAGTCGCGGATATCCTGACGAAGAGCCTCTACCATCTCCCAGCGGGTCTTGCAATCCTTCACATTGTCGCCATCAAGACGCTTTGCATAGTTCTTGTCGAAAGCAGCCTTCATTGGTACTACCTTCTCCAACTCCTCGCGTACAGGATTGATATCTTTCTCCTTCAATACCTCAGCATACATAGCTGCCTGATAAGCATTCTGCGGATAAACATCCCAAGTACCGAATACGATATCATTAAGGTCTGCAAGAGGAACGATGTCCTTGTAGTGCAAATATTTCTTGTCTGCACCCTTGCCAACACGAATCTTGTCGTACTGAGTCATTGAACCTACTGGCTTCGCAAGTCCCTTACGAGTCATGAAAACACCGGTCATGAAGGTAGTAGCTACTGCGCCACAACCAACAACCAAGATTCCCAGCTTACCTTCTGCTGGTTTAACATTCATTTTTTCCATCTTCTAGAGGTTTATTTTATATTAAGTTGATTATAATCTAAGAATTGTGTCTGCAAAGATAACAAAAACTAATTGAACCGATGTGGTTTTCGTAGACTTTTTTTCAATAATTTACAATAATTAGCTTAAAATGGATAAAAAGGCTATTCTGCATCAAAAGCCAAGTGTAAAATATTTGTATGAAAGAAGGTAATATATGCATATTTATTCCATGTTTATGCATAACAAAAGACAAAATAATGTTATTTTATGCATTTTTCTTTCATTTTATTTGGTTATTTACAAAATATATTGTAATTTTGCAGCCGTTAAACGAATAAAAATACAGCATATGAAGGCAAAGAATAGCAGATTGGAAACTTTGAAGATGCTTATATCAAGTCAGGAGTTGAGTTCGCAAGACCAACTTTTGGAGGCTCTTCACAAAGAAGGCTTTAAGATTACGCAAGCCACATTGAGCCGTGACTTAAAACTGCTCAAGGTAGCAAAGGCAGCATCTTCGAGTGGAAAATATGCGTATGTCCTGCCCAATGATACATTATATAAGAGAGTATCAAACCATATTCCAGTGAGCAAGATGATGGTGAATACCGGATTCCAATCAATCAACTTCTCCGGGAACATGGTCGTGATTAAAACACGTCCGGGATATGCAAGCAGCATTGCCTATAACATAGACAATAGTGATATTTCTCAAATTCTTGGAACCATCGCCGGTGACGACACGATCTTTCTTGTTAAAAAGAAAGGTACCACAGAAGAGGAAATCATCAATGCACTAGCAGAGGTAATTCCAGACGTTCACCATAAATATGTATAAGGTAGTTGCATTTTTATGCAAAACATGCACCTTATTATATATATAAAGAAAGAATATTAAAACAAAAACATTTTAAGATAGAAGAGAAAAAATGGAAGAAGCAGAAGTTAAAGTAATGGTGGCTGACGAAAGTCACATCAAGTACATCGACACCATTCTGACTACAATTGCAGAAGCTGCAAAGAAGCGTGGTTCTGGTATCGCCAAGCGTTCACCAGAGTATGTTGCCACCAAGATGCGCGAAGCCAAGGCGGTCATCGCACTCCAGGGCGAAAAGTTTGCAGGTTTCAGCTACATCGAAACATGGGGCAACAAGCACTATGTTACCACATCAGGTTTGATCGTTCACCCAGACTTCCGTGGTATGGGACTGGCTAAGCGTATCAAGAACCTTACCTTTACGCTTGCCCGACAGCGATGGCCTCATGCCAAGATTTTCTCTTTGACATCCGGTTCGGCTGTCATGAAGATGAACACCCAGCTGGGTTATCTTCCTGTTACTTTCGCCGACCTGACCGATGATGAGTCATTCTGGCGTGGTTGCGAGGGTTGCATCAACGTGGATGTCCTCCATCGTACCAACCGCAAATACTGCATCTGCACCGCCATGCTCTTCGACCCAGAGGAGCATCTGCCTATCAAGCTTCCTCAGGAAGTGATTGAGAGAATCCGCAAGATTGACGGTCCATCTGCAGAAATTTAAATCTCTATATAATAAGGTATAAGAAACTGGCATCAGCAAGAATGCCAATTCAACATTTAACATTCAACATTAAACATTAAATAAAATGGCAAATAAAAAAGTAGTAGTCGCTTTTAGCGGCGGTCTCGATACATCATACACAGTAATGAAGTTGACCCAGGATGGCTGGGATGTTTATGCAGCATGCGCTAACACTGGTGGTTTCTCTGCCGAGCAGTTGAAGACCAACGAGGAAAACGCATATAAGTTGGGTGCAAAGGCATACGTCACTCTCGACGTTACCCACGAGTATTACGAGAAATCATTGAAATACATGATTTTCGGTAATGTACTCCGCAACAACTGCTACCCTATCTCTGTATCTTCTGAGCGTATCTTCCAGGCTATCGCCATCGCTCGTTACGCCAAGGAGATTGGTGCTGATGCCATCGCTCACGGAAGTACAGGTGCCGGCAACGACCAGATTCGTTTCGACATGACCTTCCTGGTTATGGCTCCTGGTGTAGAGATCATCACATTGACTCGTGATAAGGCACTTTCTCGTAAGGAGGAGGTTGATTACCTGAACGAGCACGGCTTCTATGCAGACTTCACCAAGTTGAAGTATTCTTATAACGTAGGTATCTGGGGAACCAGTATCTGTGGTGGTGAGATTCTCGACCCAACCCAGGGTCTCCCAGAGGAGGCTTACCTGAAGCACGTTACTGCCAAGGAAGAAGAGGCTGAACTGAAGATTACCTTCGAGAAGGGTGAGATCGTGGCTGTCAACGGCGAGAAGTTTGATGATAAGATTGCTGCCATCCAGAAGATTGAGGAAATTGGTGCTTCTTACGCCATCGGTCGCGACTGCAACGTAGGCGATACCATCATCGGTATCAAGGGTCGTGTAGGTTTCGAGGCTGCAGCTCCTAAGCTCATCATCGAGGCACACCGCCTGTTGGAGAAGAGCACATTGAGCAAGTGGCAGCAGTATTGGAAGGACCAGGTAGGCAACTGGTACGGAATGTTCCTCCACGAGAGCCAGTACCTGGAGCCAGTAATGCCGGATATCGAGGCGATGCTGACTTCTTCTCAGCGCAACGTAAACGGTACAGCTATCCTGAAGCTTCGTCCATTTAGCTTCCAGACTGTTGGTGTCGATTCACCAGACGATTTGACCAAGTCTAAGCTCGGTGAGTATGGTGAGATGCAGCACGGTTGGACAGCAGAGGATGCGAAGGGCTTCATCAAGGTAAGTTCTACCCCACTCCGTGTTTATTATGGTATGCACCCTAACGAGGAAAGATAATATGGTAAAAGTAGGTATTTTAGGAGCAGCTGGTTATACAGGAGGTGAGTTGATTCGCCTCCTTATCAACCATTCTGAGGCAGAGATTGTATTCGCCAACAGCGAGAGTAACGCCGGCAACCTGGTGGCTGAGGTTCACGAGGGATTGTATGGCGAAACAGACTTAAAGTTTACCGCCGAGATGCCTTTCGACCAGGTGGATGTTATCTTCTTCTGCTTCGGTCATGGCAAGAGCGAGGCGTTCCTGAAGGAGCACAATGTTCCGGAGAACGTGAAGATTATCGACCTGGCACAGGACTTTCGTCTTGCCCCAGAGACTGTGGTTGCTACCCAGCAGCCAACCCCAGCCGCTCACGATTTTGTATATGGTCTTCCAGAAATAAATGAATCAAAAATAGCCGTAGCTCAGCACGTGGCAAACCCAGGTTGTTTTGCAACCTGCATTCAACTTGGTTTGTTGCCTGCTGCTAAGATGGGCCTCATCAACAGCGATGTATCTGTCAACGCCATTACCGGTAGCACCGGCGCTGGTCAGAAGCCAGGCGCCACTACCCATTTCTCATGGCGCAACAACAACATGAGCATCTACAAGGCATTTAACCATCAGCACGTGCCAGAGATTCGTCAGAGTCTGAAGCAGACACAGGGTTATCTCGATGCAGCCATCGACTTCATCCCTTACCGTGGCGACTTCGCCCGTGGCATCTTCGCTACAGAAGTGGTGAAGACTGATAAGCCTATCGAGGAAATCGTGGCAGGTTACAAGGAGTTCTACAAGGATGCCAAGTTCACCCACTATGTAGATAAGGCTATCGACCTGAAGCAGGTTGTGAATACCAACAAGTGCCTGGTTCATGTGGATAAGTATGGCGATAAGCTCCTGATTACTTCCTGCATCGACAATCTTCTGAAGGGTGCCGTAGGTCAGGCTGTTCAGAACATGAACATCATGTTTGGTCTCGACCAGACAGCAGGTTTGAAACTCAAGCCATCAGCATTTTAGATAAAAGAATTCGGAAGAACGGATGAAAAATCATTCGTTCTTCTATCATAAAAAATAGTTTGTAATAAGATAACTCTATGAGTTGTCTTTCTTAAAACATAGATTTAACATGAAACTTTACGACGTATATCCTCTTTTCGATATTAATATTGTAAAAGGTAAGGGCTGCAAGGTATGGGACGACAAGGGTCAGGAATATCTCGACCTTTATGGCGGTCATGCCGTTATCAGCATCGGTCATTGCCATCCTCACTATGTGGAGATGCTCACCAACCAGTTGAACAATCTGGGTTTCTATTCCAACTCTGTCATCAACAAGTTGCAGGTGAAACTCGCTGAGCGTCTGGGCAAGATAAGCGGTTATGAAGATTATCAGTTCTTCCTCATCAACTCGGGTGCCGAAGCAAACGAGAACGCCTTGAAGCTGGCTTCTTTCACCAACGGAAGAACCCGCGTGCTTTCTATAGAGAAGGCTTTCCACGGCAGAACATCTCTTGCCGTAGAGGTAACAAACAATCCAAAGATCATCGCTCCTATCAATGACAATGGTCACGTAACCTATCTTCCTATCAACGATTTGGAGGCTTGGGAAAAGGAACTTGCCAAGGGCGATGTATGCGCTTGTATCATCGAGGCTATCCAGGGCGTAGGTGGTTGCAACATGGTAACTCCTGAATTTGCCCAGGGCTTGCAGGCAGCCTGCAAGAAATACGGCACCTTCCTGATTTGCGATGAAATCCAGTGCGGTTATGGCAGAAGCGGTAAGTTCTTCGCACACCAGTGGTTGGGCATCAAGCCAGATCTCATCACCGTAGCCAAGGGTATCGGCAATGGCTTCCCTATGGGTGGCGTGTTGATTTCTCCAGAGTTTACTCCTGTATATGGTCAGTTGGGTACAACCTTTGGTGGCAACCATCTGGCATGTACTGCCGCTCTCGCAGTTCTTGATGTATTTGAGAAGGAGAACCTGGTAGAGAATGCGCATGAGGTTGGTGAATATCTCATCGCCCAGCTGAAGGAGTTGCAGAAGCGCAATAGTCACATCACAGAGGTTCGTGGCCGTGGTTTAATGGTAGGAGCCGTACTCGATATTCCTCACAAGGAAGTTCGTAGCAAGCTCATCCACGAGCAGCATTGCTTCACCGGTTGCGCCGGCACCAACATCCTCCGCATCCTCCCTCCATTGGTATTGACCAAGGAAAATGTGGATGACTTCATCGGAAGATTGGAAGCCGTATTGAAGGAAGTATAGAAAGTGAAGAACGAAGAGTGAAGAGTGAAGAAACAAAGTTCGGCGGCCAAAGGGAAAGCCAATACAACAGCTCTTCAGCCATATATTTATACAACCCATAAAAGAAATAGGAAACACTCCTATCGTGAGCAGCAAGCCCTTTGCGGTTTGCTGCTTTTTTGTTTTTTCCTTGCTAGATTACTAACTGTGGTTTAACGATTTTAGTTGACCACCTTAATAGATAGTCATATCTGGAGTTTGACTTCATATTTTTCACAAAACAAGTCCACTGGTTCACAAAAAACACGCTACCTCCAGCCATACTTTTTAAATATTTTGCTTATCTTTGCACCAAACTTATCAGTATGGAAGAATATCTCATCATATCAAATGCCAACTTCTTGCTCAGAGTGGCGTCCGAACAGATAGCATACGTCTGTTCGGAAGGAAGCTATTGCAATCTCCGACTCACCAACGGCGATGAATACACCTTCTCGTTCAACCTTGTGGTCTTTGAGAAGAAAATAGTAGAGCAACTTGCCCAAACGGCGCACTTCTTCGCTCGTGTTGGCAGAAACTACATTATTAATAGTCAGCACATTTTCAGCATCAACCTCAACACTTCAGAACTAGTGTTGTACAACGAACGGTTTTGCGAGAAATTCACTCTGCACGTCAGCAAGGAACCACTCAAACAATTAAAAGTACTTTTAGACAACTCCATAAAATCGTAAAAGGTATGAAAGAAAAAAACAATCAGGAAGAAACTTATTTCTTGGGCAAAGCACAGGAAACAAGATACACAAAATCCCATATATATAAAAAGGTATTTGGGATAGCCGCTTGCGTGATAGCAATAATAGGTATAACCATCGTCCTTATGTTCAAACCGCAAAGCGTATCACAACCTCATGTGTTAAAGACGATAGCAGTTTTACCGGAAGGTGGTCAGATGCCAATCTTCAACGGCAATGGCGACATCAACGATTTCCTAAAATGGGTGATGACAAACATCCAATATCCTAAAGGATTGGAAGACAAGCCTGCGCGAGTAGTCATCAACTTCACCGTTCAAAAGGATGGAACATTGGGATTGTTTAAAGTTCTCGAAGCTCCAAAAGAAAAAGCCTACGAGCAGACTGTGATTGAACTTCTCAAGAGAAGTCCTCATTGGAAGCCTGCCCGACTCTCTGATGGCGAGGAAGTAAACATGGAGTTTACCTTGCCTGTCGTTTTCACTCCCGAAGTAAGAAAGAAATAATCAGCAAAAACGATGAAACAGTTTAGATTGATCCTTATATTATGGCTATGTATGGCAATGAATGCCAAGGCCAACGAGACCACGGCTAATCTACTTCAACAAGGAGATAGCTGTCTGAGTAGATATGATGTGTTTCATGCAACCCAATACTACCAAAAGTATCTGGAAGCAAATCCATCTCACCTGGAAGCACGCAGGAAACTGGCTTCCTGCTATCGGAAAGTAGGCAACTACACCGCCTGCATTTCTTGCCTAGACAAGATTCCATCAGATAGCATCAACCACGAAGACATGCGAATGTTCTATTATGCGTATCTCAATCAGAACAACAATGACAAGGTTTCTCTTTGGGGCGAGCGCATCGCATTCTTATTCCCATACGACAGTGAAATTATCGCTTCGCTTGCCGTACATTACAATGGGGTGAACAAACCAGACAGAGCAGAAAAAGTGGCGAAGAATTACATTTTTCAATGTGATTCCACGAACTTATATGTCAACAAGGAATATGCCTATTCCCTATTCATGCAATTCAAATACGATGAGGCTATACCCTTGTATGAGAAACTGATAGCGCAAGGATTTGATAATTTCGAATCCAATTTCATCCTTGGCCTCTGTTATGAGGACCTGCCGGACAATGGAAAGGCGCTGAAACATTACCAGAAAGCAGTTCAGTTCAAAAACGACAATGCCACTTGCCTTTTCCACTTGGCTTTGATAGAGAAATCCTTCTGCATGGATTCATTGTCTATGGCTCATTTCAACCAGTCGTTAGAGGTTTCCTTGCCAAAAGACAGAGCTTTGCGAACCTATAAATGGCTAGCCGACTTACATTTTCAACACAGCCGATATGCAGACGCAGCACGTGACTTTGAGTTAAGCATCCTTTACGATGAAGAAGACCCGCTCAACTATTACAATGCCGCCCAAATGTTCATCGCTTCCAAAAACAAGCTGAAAGCGAAACTGTATCTCCAGTTATTCTTAGCAAATGCAAACAGACTGGAAGATAAAAAAGAGGCAGCACAACTCATATCCAAAGCCAAAGAGCAACTCAAGCAATAGCCATCAAACAAACATAAACACATGAAAATAAATTTTATCTTAGGTTCAGCATTATTGCTGAGCCAGCCCCTTTGCGCTCAAAACGAAGAGGCAAAAGACACGCTTACCGCCCAGATGATGATGCAAAACCTGCCAGAGGTTTTCGTCAAGGCGACACGTCCTATCGTCAAGGCAGAAAGAGGACAGTTGGTTTACAACATGCCACTGCTCATAGAGAAAATGCCGGCAGACAACGCTTATGATGCCCTTACCCGAATACCAGGAGTAAACGAACTAAACGGCAACATCAATTATGCAGGAAAGGAACTGACTCTCATCATCAACGGCAAACCAACTACGCTCAATTACGCACAACTGGCAGAGCGATTGAAAGCCATGCCCGCATTTCAATTAGCCAAAGCCGAAGTTATGCTGGCAGCACCAGCACGCCTACATATTCGAGGAATGGTTATCAACCTGGTTACCAAAGACCATGCAGGAAAGAACCTGCTTTCAGGACAAATACAAAGCACCTGGAACCAAAGCAAATACGGAGAAGGAGAAGGCAAAGGCAACCTGCTATTCCAAAAAGGGAAATTCGGTCTGGATGCCATGTATTCATTTACAGATGGAACATCATACGGTGAAACTACTACCAATGCCAATCATCCCCTTCAAGGGAAACGAGTAGCGTATCATGACAAGACCTCACAGAAAACCCTTGGATTGACTCACAACTATCGTTTGGGACTGAGTTATGCTTTTGCTGATAACCACCAGCTATCCCTGGCATATACAGGAAAATGGGATAGTAGCCATCCTCATCATGAAACGATGGGAACAGGTACATCCCAGCAACAGGGCAATGAGCATACCTACCTGCACAATGTAGATGCCAGCTACAACCTGCCCTTTGGACTACAAATAGGCATATCCTATCTCAACTACCAAAACCCCAGCCAGCAATATCTAGCAGGAACGATGCTTGACGAAGAGCGTATTCTATACACAAACAGCAAGCAAGTAATAGACAAATGGCTTTTCACAGCAGACCAATCCCACTCATTGAAACAGGGTTGGGAACTATCGTATGGTATGAAATTCCAAAACTGCAACAACAGAAGCTACCAAGCCACGACCAACAAGGATGGAGCAGACATTCCAGATGCAACCAGCCAGGTGAATATCGAAGAAAGAATCTTGAGTTTCTATGGCGGCATAAGCAAACAGATAAACGAGCGAATCAGCTTGGAAGCCTCTGTAGAAGCGGAGCAGTACCATTCTCCACAATGGAACAAATGGCATATTTATCCCACACTTAATGCATCGTGGAAAGCCAATCCTGGCAACATACTCAACTTATCCTTCAGTTCCAGCTCACAGTTTCCTAGCTATTGGTCAACTATGAGCAGCATTTACTATGCCTCTACCTATATGGAGATATGGGGAAATCCTCATCTCAAGCCTTACTCTACATACGAGACCAACCTGATGTGGACAATCAAAAGTCGCCATACATTGATGGCATTTGCAGAGTTCCAACCCAACTATTCTGTGCAGTTGCCTTATCAGACTACCGACCACCTGGCAGTCATTATGAAGGAGACCAATTTCGACTATAATCATACTATAGGCATTAGAGCATCGACGACTTTCGGTATAGGCAATTGGATGAGCGGAAATGTTTCAGCAACAGGAATCTACAGACATGACAAGAGTAACGATTTCTTTGACTTGCCCTTCAATCGCAAACATATCTCTGCCATTCTTGCCGGAAATCTATCCGCCCAGCTTAGCCGAAGCCATCACATCCATTTCATACTTAACCCATTCTATCAGTCGAAAGCCATTCAAGGACTCTATGACATCAAATCAGTCTTTCTCCTGAATGCTATGTTGAGGTGGGCTTCCGATAATGATAAATGGAGCATTGTGGTTAAAGGCAGCAACATCTTCAACGAGGGATTCTCTACAAAATCAGTACAAGGCAATCAAGACTATCACATGAACATCAAGCAAGATTGGGCATCTGCCTCCATCTCCATCATCTATAAGATAGGCAAGTACAAGGAGAAGAGAACCAAGGACGTAGATACTACCAGAATGGGAGTAAACTAGCGAATTTCTTAAAAAATCGTCAGTAAACAAGCGCACTTTCTTAAAAAATCGTCTATAAACTGCTCTTTTTTCTGATAAAAGTAGTATCTTTGCACCATAATTGCATTTTAACTATAAGACGACAATGAAAATAACAATTATCGGAGCAGGTGCTATGGGCGGTGCCATGGCTGAAGGACTCTTGCAGAGCGAGAAGTTCACTCCATCAGATATTACGGTATCTGACCATAACCAACCAGTATTGGATCACTTCGCAAGCGAAGGAGCCAGCGTAACCCTCGACAACCAGTTGGCTTGCCATGGCGCAGACATCATCTGTGTGGTAGTAAAGCCATGGTGCGTAGAGAAGACATTGAAGGGTATCAAAGATGCACTCAACTACAAAAGTCAGAAACTCGTAGTGGTAGCAGCCGGTGTGCCATCAGCCAACATCAAGGAGTGGCTGGACAAGGATGGCATCACCCCAACCTTCTTCCTCGTGATGCCAAACATCGCCATCGCCTACAAGCAGTCGATGACCTTCATCACTCCTGTAGATGCATCTGCTACAGAAATCCAGCAGATTACAGAAATCTTCGATGAATTGGGAGAAAGCCTCATCATGGAAGAACGTCTCTTCCCAGCAGCTACCGCTATGTCGTGTGCCATCGCTTACGCCATGCGCTATGTAAGAGCCAATGTAGAAGGCGGCGTAGAGATGGGCTTCAAGGCAAAGGATGCCCAGAAGATTGTCTTGCAGACCATCAAGGGTGCCGTAGAACTGCTTCAGGAAACAGGCGAACACCCAGAGGCTGCCATTGATAAAGTAACAACTCCTGGCGGCTGCACCATCAAGGGCTTGAATACCATGGAACAAGGCGGCTTTACCAGCGCAGTAATCAATGGTTTATTGGCAGGAAAAAAATAAGAAAATGATACAATGAATGCTGCACAGATTACTTTATTTGTGCAGCATTTTCGTTTTTATAAGCACAAAGAGTTATAAAAACGTAAGTTTTTTGAGCCGTTTTAAATATTTTTCGTATCTTTGCGCTTACATTTCGAAATTGCCCATCAGCAACTGTTCGATGTATTATCAAGCAAACAATAAAAAGAATATTTTATGGACGAAGCAATCAAACAAATCGGTGAAAGGCTGAAAGGTCTCCGCGAGGTTCTCAATATTCCTGCCGAGGAAATTGCAGAACTGTGCGAAATCAGTCTTGATCATTACCTCAAGATAGAATCCGGTGAGGCGGATCCTTCTGTTTATCGCCTGTCAAAAATCTCTAAGCGATACGGCATTGACCTTGACGTATTGCTCTTCGGAGAGGAACCTCGCATGAAGGGATACTACGTTACCCGCAAGGGACAGGGACCGGAGATTGACCGCAACAACCAGTATAAATACCAGAGCCTTGCCGTAGGATTCAAGGATAGAAAGGTGAATCCGTTCATGGTACAGGTGGATCCGTTGCCAGGCGACAAGAAGCCGAACAAGAACGGACACGACGGACAGGAATATGATTATGTGATTGAGGGACAGCTCGAAGTAACCATCGAAGAAAAGGTGATGGTGCTGAACCCAGGCGACAGCATCTACTTCGACAGTAAAAAATCACACTGCTTCCGCTCACTCAACAATGAGCCAGCCAAGTTCCTTTGTATAATTATCTAGAAGAGTAACTATGATCGAGAGATTTCTAAAACAGACAAAATTCACTTCAGAGCAAGACTTCAAGGAGCATCTGGAGTTTATCATACCAGAAGATTTCAACTTTGCCTACGACGTGATGGACGAATGGGCAAAGATCAAACCAGACCACGTGGCGCTGCTTTGGGCAAGTGAACGTGGCGAAGAAATCCGTTTTACATACAAGGACCTGAAGGAGCAGAGCGACAAGGCTGCTGCTTACTTCCAGAGTCTCGGCATCGGTCACGATGATAAGGTGATGCTCATTCTGAAGCGTCACTATCAGTGGTGGCTTGCCATGCTCGGTCTCCACAAGTTGGGTGCCGTAGCCATCCCTGCTACCCACATGCTTACCAAGCACGACATCATTTACCGCAACAATGCTGCAAGCGTGAAGGCTATCATCTGCTGCGGCGATGATTACGTGGTAGAGCAGGTTAATCAGGCAATGCCAGAGAGTCCGACTGTCAAGACATTGATCAGTATCGGTCCGGATATCCCTGAAGGTTTCCACGACTGGATGAAGGAATGGAACGAATGTGCTCCTTTTGTTCGCCCAGAGCATGTAAACTCTAATGAAGATACCCTGCTGATGTACTTTACATCGGGAACCACAGGCGAGCCAAAGATGGTGGCACACGATCACCTCTATGCGCTCGGTCATCTGACCACGGGTGTATATTGGCATAATCTCCACGAGAACTCCATCCATCTTACCGTAGCCGATACCGGTTGGGGCAAGGCTGTATGGGGCAAGCTCTACGGACAATGGTTTGCCGGAGCCACCGTCTTTGTCTTCGATCACGAGAAGTTTACGGCGGATAAGATCATGCGCCAGATTGAGAAGTATCACATCACCTCTTTCTGTGCCCCTCCTACAATCTACCGCTTCATGATTCAGGAAGATTTCTCCAAGTATGACCTCAGCAGTCTTGAATACTGCACCACAGCGGGTGAGGCAATGAACCCATCCGTGGCAGAGACCTTCCAGAAACTTACTGGTGTTCAGATTTACGAGGGCTTCGGACAGACTGAGACCACGATGACACTCGGAACCTTCCCTTGGATCAAGCCAAAGCCAGGAAGCATGGGCAAGCCAAACCCACAATATGATGTTCACATCCTTCGCCCAGACATGACGGAATGCGAAGATGGTGAAAAGGGCGAGATTTGCATCCACATCGGCGACGACAAGCCTATCGGCCTCTTCAAATATTACTATCGTGATGAAAAGCAGACCAAATCGGTTTGGCATGATGGTTTCTATCACACGGGCGATATGGCCTGGCGTGATGAGGAAGGCTACTTCTGGTTTGAGGGAAGAATAGACGATGTTATCAAGAGCTCGGGTTACCGTATCGGTCCTTTCGAGGTAGAGAATGCCCTGATGACTCATCCTGCCGTAGTAGAGTGCGCCATCACCGGTGTGCCAGACCCAATCCGCGGTATGGTAGTCAAGGCAACCGTCGTACTGAAGGATGAATACAAGAGTATGGCAGGTCCAGACCTCATCAAGAAGCTGCAGGATCATGTGAAGCACGAGACTGCTCCTTATAAATATCCTCGCATCATCGAATTCGTAGATGAATTGCCAAAGACCATCTCCGGCAAGATTCGAAGAGTAGAGATTCGAGAAAAAGACAATAAAAAATAAAAAAGAATGCGCTGGGAGGGCAGGTTTTGTTTCCTGCCCTCACCCAGTATGTCAACATAAAAGAATTTATGAGACGAATAGTAGTAAAGGTGGGCAGCAACGTACTGACCCGAGAGGATGGACATTTGAACGTAACTAGAATGTCGGCTTTGGTTGACCAACTGGCTTGGTTGAGAAGGCACGACTACGAGGTGATACTCGTATCTTCTGGTGCCGTAATGGCAGGAAGAGGCGAGCTTCAGGTAGACCACCAGCTGGACAGTGTAGAACAGCGACAGTTGTTCTCTTCGGTAGGTCAAGGCAAGCTGATTAGATTGTATTACGACTTGTTCAGAGAATACAACATCAAGGTGGGACAAGTATTGACCATGAAGGAAAATTTCCTCGCCAAGGAACAATACCAGAACCAAAAGGCTTGTATGGAACTGATGTTGGAGAACGGCGTGCTCCCTATCGTGAATGAGAACGATACCGTGTGCCTCACCGAATTGATGTTCACCGATAATGACGAGTTGTCAGGCTTGATAGCCAGGATGCTGAATGCCGATGCCTTAGTTTTACTTTCCAATGTGGATGGCATCTACAATGGCGACCCTTCCCTACCGACCTCCCGCATCATCCCTTCGGTATATTACGACCGAGACGTGAGCGAGTATGTGAGCGACGAGAAGAGTAGCCATGGTAGAGGCGGCATGATTTCCAAGTTAAAGACCGCCCAGGATGTAGCCAATGCCGGCATCAAGGTAATCATCGCCAACGGCAATACGCCAAACATCCTCATCAATCTGAAGGAGCATCCGATGGAAACCCTTCATACTGAGTTTGTGGCAAGACCGCTAAACAAGTAAAATCATTAGGGATAAGAAATACAGAAACCTAAAAAAGCAGCAAGCCTATTTATAGACTTTGCTGCTTTTCGTTTTCATTATGAATAGTTGATACGTTATTCTAATACCAATACATGGCTGGTTCCATCTGTCTGGCTGAATACATTCAAGCCGACTTTCATCAGATAGTCACCGCTGTACTGCTTGCCATTGCACTCCATATCAGACTCCTTTCCAGGCATCAGATTGGTCTCCTTTACGGTATAAACCTTATCGGCATCCAATCCCTGCATCTTCACATTCATCACAGGCTCCTTGTAGCGTGGATGCAAGTCGTAAGCAAAGAGAACGGCACGCTGCTTGTCCTTACTTACATAGTTAATGGCACAGTGGTTGCCTTCGTAAGGAGAAACCAGGCGATACTGGTCGCCCTCGAGAATCATAGGCTTCATGCTATCGTAGTTCTTAACAGCATTCTGCACAAACTTGTATTCATCACCAGAAAGCGACTTGAGGTCGATATCAAAGCCCAACTTACATGAACTGCAAACATCGGTGCGGAACTTCACACTGGTATTCTTATTCCAGTTAGTTACATGCGAACCCATGGTCTTGGCTGGGAAGAACTTTGACAGGCTCCACTGGATGTAGAGGCGCTCGTATGGATCAGTATCGTCTGAACACCAGAACTCAGTGAAATACTTAAGCATCTCATAATCCATTCTGCCGCCACCGCCAGAGCAGAGCATCATCGGCAACTTAGGATACTTGTTATGAATACGGGTAAGCACCTTGTAGATACCACGGACATGATCAATATAGAAATTACCCTGATTCTCCTTATGATATGGAGAATAGATGTTGGTAATCACACTGTTGCAGTCCCACTTGAAGTAAGCCACATCCGGATTCTCCGTCATGATACGATCCACGATGCCGAACACATAATCCTGTACCTTAGGATTACTGATATCAAGTACCAGCTGGTTGCGGTAATAATAGGTATCACGCTTTGGCTGCATGATGACCCAGTCAGGATGCTTCTCAAAGAGTTCACTCTTAGGATTCACCATCTCTGGCTCAATCCAAATACCAAACTTTACACCAGCCTTTTTGGCATCTCTTACCAATCCAGGTATGCCATCAGGCAGCTTACTCTTGGTAGCCTCCCAGTCGCCGAGACCTGCATGGTCGTCCTTGCGAGGATACTTGTTGGCAAACCAACCATCATCAAGCAAGAACATATCTACACCCAGGTCCTTGGCATCCTTCATCAACTCAGCAAGACTCTGCTGGTTGAAGTCGAAGCCTGTATTCTCCCAGTTGTTCAAGAGCGTAAGGCGATCTTCCATACCCATGTTTACCTGATACTGGCGAGCCCAATTGTGCAAATTACGGGAAGCCTCACCGATACCATTATCGCTCATGGCAAAGATAAACTCAGGGGTAGTGAACGTCTCACCAGCCTTCAGTTTATAATTAGAGGCGTATGGATTGATGGCAGGAATAACACGAAGGGCTCCCACGTTATCTACCTCGAAGGTAAAGCGGAAGTTGCCAGGCCATCCGATGGTTCCAAGCATCACCTTGCCCTCATTCTCCTTGGCAGGCTCATCGAATCCCAGTTCAAAGAACGGCTCCTCCTGCATGGCTGCACGGGTACCCAACTTGGTATCAACAATTTTCTTACCAGCAGTCAACTGGCAAGTTTCAGGCTGTCCTTCCTTAGCCCAGTCGCTATGATAATTGGTAACGAAATACTTGTTTGCCTTGAAATAAAGCATTGTTGAGCTATATCTCCAAAGCGTAATCGGAGCTTTCTCCTTATGAGAGATTTCGCTCCACGCCTTGATGACGTTCTCCTTAGGATAAGCAGCATAGTGGAGCTTCACGGTCAGCGGATACACCTTGTCCTTAAGCGTGATGATGGTCTCAACACCTCCACTGATAGCCTTTTCTTCAGAAGACAGATAATACAAATAGGTGGTCATATTACCATCTGCATGGGTCACTGCCACTGCCGGCTCGAAGAAATCTTCAGCACCAGAGGTTGCATAAACCTCATGACCTCGCTGGCAGACGGAACCATCAGAAGCCGCATATACATCCCACTTCAGATGATTGTAATCTGAAGGATTCTTCAACTTGTCACCCAGATACACTTGGTAGAGGCGCCCCTTAGGAGAAACCTGCATCACGAGGTCGGTCTTGTCGGTTGACACTCGGATGGTCTTTTGAGCAGATGCCATGATAGATGTCATGCACATCGCTGCGATAATCATAAATACCTTTTTCATCGTTCTTTGGTTTTTATGTTCCATAGAAAATGTACGGATTCTTAAGTTCATAATCTTACAGTTGTTTATTCTTAGTTTTACATGATTTCACTTGCCACCGAATGCGATTCGATTGCGGTTGCAAAGTTAAGGAGATTTTTCAGACATTGGCATCATGTGTAGGTCATGAGTAGACAAATATTAGGTTTGCCAAATCTATAACCTTCTAATAATCAAGCTATCAAAGATATTAATACTTTTTAATAGAGTAGATGGTAAAAAGAGAAATAAATGTAGTATCTTTGCAGAAAAATACAATTATAAGGCACTCTAATAGCCTATCAGATAGTAACAAAAACAATTAAAAAAATAGTTATGAAAGTAGTATTGTGGTTCTTAATGATGTTTATGCCATTAATGGCAAATGCTTCTTCCGTAAACGAGGAACAGCTGTTCCATCGTTTAGACAGTTACATCGCTCAGCGAAGCAAGTTTACCCAAAGAAAAGAAGCGAAACTGCTAAGACTCAAAAAGCAACTATACATGACTTCCGACAAGCGCAGCCAGCTTAGTCTCTATAACCAAATCTACAGGGAGTATTATACCTACCGTTACGACTCTGCCATGACATACGCCAAGAAGGGCTACCAGCTGGCAGCACAGCTTCAGGATGATTATTTCATCAACCTGAATAAAATCAATCGTGCGGCAGTGCTGTCAACAGGCGGTTTCTACAGCCAGGCAGAAGACTTAATGCTCGCAATGGATGTGGAGAAAATGTCACCTAAGTTATTGCAATACTATTATTATACCTTGACTTGGGTATATAACTACTGGGAAACTTTCTGCAACAAGTCGGAGTTTCAAGAAGGATTAGAAGCCAAGAAACGTTTTTATTTAGGCAAGACTCTTGAGCATATCGGCAACAAGGAATCCGCTCTTTATTACTATCTTTCAGGAGAGTTTGAATTTCTAAAGCAGCGTACAAGCAAAAAAACACTTCAGTTCTACATGAAGGCGCTTTCTGCCAGTCCCCTGAACAGCCGTGTGCATGCCTCATCGGCTTATTGCATAGCCCGCTATTATTATGATACCGACCAAAAGGATTTATATGAAAAGTATATTGTAGAAGCAGCCATCTCAGACCAGATATGTCCCCTGAAGGAGAATCTTGCCCTTCAGGAGTTTTCCACCTATCTATATAATAAGGATGCCTCCTATGCAAAGAGGGTTGCCAAATACATCTATTGCTCCATGGAGGATGCCCAATTCTACAACAACCGTCTCCGCATGGTAGAGATTTCACGCATACTTCCCCTTATCACAGAAACGAATCATCAGGCAGAAGTACGCAAGAACCGCATCGTAACAGCCTCTCTCGTCATCGTGAGTATCCTGTCGCTAGGATTCCTTGCCATGGCTTTCTTTGCATTCAAGATGAACAAGCGTCTAACCAAGAGCCGTAGGGAGATAAAAAGCCAAAATACACTCTTGGACGAACTGAACCAGAAACTGCTCAACACCAATAAGCGAAGAGAGACCTATATGCATTTATTCATGGACATCAGTGCCGTATATATCAAGAAACTGGATGATTATCGCAAATTGGTAAGCCGCAAAATCAAGGCAAAGCAAACTGCCGATCTTCTGACTGCCACCAACAGCTACAAGCTGGCAGAAGAAGAGGCAGCCAACTTCAATATTCGCTTCGACAAGGCATTCATTGAGTTGTATCCGAATTTCGTGGAAGAGTTCAACCAACTGCTGTTGCCAGAAAAACAGATAGTTCTCCCTGCCCCTAACAGTCTCACCAAGGAACTGCGGATCTATGCACTGATGCGACTGGGAATTACGGATGGTCAGGAACTGGCCACCCTTCTGTTCTATTCTACGCAAACCATCTATAATTACAAGGCAGCCATCAGAAAGCGAGCCAAAGACCTCACCACTTTTGATGCAGCCATCAACCGACTATGCAATGTGATAGGCTAATAAATGGCAGAAAGTTGAGAAACAGCCCCAACTTTCTGCTATATTCTTTTGCACATGCAAGAAATAATCGTACTGCTTAAACTAGCCAGAGAATATGGTTGCTTAAGTAAGAGAATGTGGTTGTTTAAGTTAGAGAATGTGGTTGCTTAAGCTTACGGATACTGAATCTCGGGTTAACGGAGATAGTTTCTTGAGTTAGCGGAGACAGTTTCTTGGGTAAGAGAATACTGCTTCTCTGAGTTTGCCACTAGGCTCAGCAGCTCTGCTGAGCCTAGTCAGCAGGTCTGCCGACTATAGTGACAACACCTTATTGCCTTACAACTTCATACCTTATTATTTTATAACCACACTGTTTACAAGTTGTACTACTATAACAGCAACACCACAAATACATATTTTCGTATAACTATCCATTTATCTATAAAATCATCACTTTTTCTTGCATAAAGTTTGCAATTTCCAATATTTATGCTTACCTTTGCCGTTGTTAAGAGGAAACTCATAACACATTACCAAATATCTTATCATCAAATAAGAAAGGAAATAGCAAATGGAACTGAAAGAGACATTCCAAAGAGTGAAGGCAGCTAGCAAGACTTTGGGCTTGCTCAGCGACGAACAACGTAATGAAATCCTGCAGGCGGTGGCTGACGCCATCATCGCCGAGACTCCTGCGCTCCTTGCAGCGAACGCAGAAGACCTGGCGAAGATGGACAAAACAAACCCACTCTACGACCGATTGCAGCTCACAGAGCAGCGACTCGTGGATATCGCTTCGGATATGAGACACGTAAGTACCCTGCCCTCACCGCTCGGAAGAGTTCTCAAAGACAAAACACTCGAAAATGGCTTGCACCTGCAGCGAGTAGCCGTTCCATTCGGAGTCATCGGCATGATTTACGAGGCTCGTCCTAACGTAACCTACGATGTTTTTTCTCTCTGTTTCAAGAGCGGAAATGCTTGCGTACTGAAAGGTGGAAGGGATGCAAACGCCTCTAACTCAGCGGGTGTTGAACTTATCCACAGGGTGTTGATAAAGTATGGCGTGGATCCAAACGTATGTACGCTCCTCCCTGCTACCCATGAGGCTACCGGCGAAATGCTGAATGCAGTGGGCTATATCGACCTCTGTATTCCTCGTGGCGGAAAGAAGCTCATCAACTTCGTCCGTGATACTGCCAAAGTTCCGGTTATCGAAACCGGAGCCGGTGTGGTACATTGTTACTTCGACAAGGATGGCGACCTGGAGATGGGCAAGCGCATCATCACCAATGCCAAGTGCCGAAGAGTGAGCGTATGCAATGCGCTCGACTGTCTGCTGATTCACGAAAGCAGATTAAGCGACCTCCCTGCCCTCTGTGAAGGACTCGCCGAGAAGCAAACCAAGATTCATGCAGATGCCAAGGCTTACGAAGTCTTAAAGGGACACTATCCAGACACCTTATTATATAAGGCAGAGGAAAGCGATGCAAAGATGAAAGAGGCTGATGCCAACGTGAAGAGTATCTGGAACACCGAATGGCTCAGCATGCAGATGGGAATCAAGGCCGTGGTTTCAGAAGATGAAGCACTCGACCATATCGCCACTTACGGAAGCGGACACAGCGAGAGCATTGTTTCCAACAATGAAACTGCCCAGAAGAAGTTCCAGGCGATGGTAGATGCAGCCTGCGTTTATGTGAATGCTCCAACCAGTTTCACCGATGGCGCACAGTTCGGATTGGGCGCAGAAATTGGCATCAGTACCCAAAAGCTTGGAGCACGCGGACCAATGGCGCTAGAAGAAATTACCACCTACAAGTGGCTGATTACAGGAAATGGACAAACAAGGAAGTGAAGAGTGAAGAATTCAATAGCTTTATATTAGAAATAACAAATAAAAAACGAAATAACAATGAAGACATTCTTTAATGTTGAAGACCTTGGCGACCTGAAAGCAGCGCTCGCCGAGGCACAGGAAGTGAAAGCAAACCGTTTCGGTTATCAGGAGTTAGGCAAGAACAAAACCTTGCTGATGATATTCTTCAATAACAGTCTCCGTACCCGACTGAGTACACAGAAGGCTGCGATGAACCTGGGCATGAATGTTATCGTACTCGACGTGAACGCAGGTGCATGGAAACTGGAGACAGAGCGTGGCGTTATCATGGATGGCGACAAGAGCGAGCACCTGCTGGAGGCTATCCCTGTGATGGGTAGCTTCTGCGACCTTATCGGTGTTCGTAGCTTTGCCGGTTTGAAAGACCGAGAGTATGATTATGCCGAAACCATTGTAAACCAGTTTGTAAAGTACAGCGGCCGCCCTGTCTTCGCTATGGAGACTGCTACCGTTCACCCACTCCAGGCATTCGCCGACCTCATCACCATTGAGGAGCATAAGAAGGTGGCTCGTCCTAAGGTAGTCCTGACCTGGGCTCCTCATTGCCGTGCCTTGCCTCAAGCTGTACCAAACTCATTCGCCCAGTGGATGAATGCAGCCGATGTAGATTTCGTGGTTACTCACCCTGAGGGATACGAACTCGATCCTAAGTTCGTAGGCAATGCCAAGGTAGAGTACAACCAGAAAAAGGCGCTGGAAGGTGCAGACTTCGTTTATGCCAAGAACTGGAGCTGTCCGGGCGTGAAAGACCCAGCACAGTATGGCGAAATCCTGAGCAAGGATATGAGCTGGACCATCGACGAGGAGCACATGAGCTGGACCAACGATGGTTGCTTCATGCACTGTCTGCCAGTTCGCCGTGGCTTGATTGTAACCGATGATGTCATTGAAAGCAAGAACAGTCTGGTGATTCCAGAGGCAGCCAACCGTGAGATTTCAGCCGAGGTTGTCATCAAGCGTATGCTCGAATCACTCTAAAGCAGGAAATAAGAAAAAGATAGGGGGAAGTAAAGGAAAACAAGCCTTTACTTCCCTCTTTTCCGTTCTATCCAGCCTGTTCCTATCCCCATATCTCGGTATTTTTATCTTTTCATCCTGTCTATATTCTTATATCTCAGATATTATCCGTACCTTTGCTGCCGAAAAAAAGAAAAACAAGATGGACAAATACATAATACTTTCACCAGAAGCTAAGGGTTCATTCAATGATCGCCTTAACTTTCTGTATCTAAAACTAGGTAACTTTCTCGATACTGAGAAACTGGAAAACCGTACCTTGCAATATTGTAAGGTATTCCTCAGCGACGCCCAGAACCAGATAAAAGAGTTAGAAGAATCTCTCCTTTATCAGGAGTTTCTGAAAGGCACAAACCTCACTATCGTGGAACAGACTCCACTGAATGGCAGCAAGGTGAGTCTGCTGATCAAGACAACGGACTCCCAGAGTCCCATTCTCTTCCACAGTCTTCGCCTTACAGAGGAGGAGGCTAAGGGAAAGGATTCGTACGAACAGACCCGTCTTCTCTTCAATAAATACCTGAAGACTATCGAAGGTACGGATATGACAATGGAACGCAACCTGATTCGCACCTGGATATACGTCACCAACATCGATGTAAACTATCAAGGCGTAGTAGAAGCCCGTAATGACATCTTCGATAAAGAGGGATTGACAGCCGACACCCACTACATCGCCAGCACAGGTATCGGTGGCGCCACTCCGGTACGCCATGCAGCTGTAGCCATCGACTTCCTCACCATCCCCCATATCAAGGAAGAGGACAAGAAGTATCTTCAGGCACTCGAACATCTGAATCCTGCCCATGAATATGGAGTAGCCTTTGAACGAGGAACCCGGCTTACGCTACCTACCCATACTCTCCATCCAGAAGGAAGCCAGCAGTTCAAGCAACAATACTTCATCTCCGGTACAGCCAGTATCGACAAGCATGGAGATGTGGTCTATGAAGGAGACATCGTGCGCCAGACCGGCAGACTGCTTGAGAACATCGGCGCCCTGCTGAAAGATGGCGATGCCACGATGAATGATATCCAATACTTCATCATCTATCTGCGCGACATCTCCGACTATCATACGGTTGACAGACTGATGCAGCAGTTTTATCCACAAATCCCCCGCATCATCGTGGAGGCAAAAGTATGCCGCCCCGGCTGGTTGATAGAAATGGAATGCATTGCAGAGAAGGAATTATGTTCTACAGAATAAGGAATTATAAAGATTCCGTTATCTAACCTTTGTCGGAATCCTCTTATCACTCATGATTTCATTTCCTGCCGCACGGGCATCCAGCTCTACTGGCTTGGATGTGAAATCAGGAGTATTATAGGAATCCAGCAACTCATCGTAATACTTCTTCGGATTGCGCTGTGGCAAGAGGAACGGCTTGCTTACATTGCCCTTGTCATCAACGCAGGCAAGATAAAGACGGGTATAGAGACCGTCACCGCGACGGGATGTAAAGACAAACCAATGGGAATCCTTGCTCCAGTTGTGCCAGCTATCTGTATTCCTGCTATTGGCAGCCGTCATTGGTCGCGCCTGTTCCGTCTTCAAATCCAGCAACCAGTTATCCGCTTCCTTATGCCAGATAGGGAAACAGCCATAATCACTCATCGTAAACATGATGTACCTGCCATCATACGAAGGACGGGGATGGGTAGCACTCTTGCCCAATTCGCGGGCATTGAAGATGGTATCCACCTGGTTGCCAAACTTACCCGTAGCCGCATCGAAACCAATCTTGCAGATATTATACTTGATATTCTTATACCCGCTTGGGATAGGCTCTGCTGTAGAAGAGCAGAAATAGAGCGTCTTGCCATCTGGTGAGAATACCGGATAAGTCTCGTAATGGTCTTTCGTCATCAGGAGCGAATCCAATATCAACTCATGGGGTGATGGCTGATAAACGAAGACATCCGATGCCTGGTCGAAAACTTCAATTCGCTCATCCTTCACGGCATGGAAACTCTGATGGGTGGTATTGGTACTGTAGGCGCAATACTTGCCCGACGGATGCCAGTAAGGATAAACCATCGAACCCTTCAGGGAATCATTCTTCGCCTTCAGCCACTCCCGCTTACCGTTCTGAGAAACCAAGGTAGCACCATGGTCACCACGCACATGGAAGGTAAACTGGTCAGGATTGGTTCTGTTTGCCGTATGACAATTGAGACAGGCACCCGGTGCTGCGGTATTCTCTAGAATTGCCGTTTCCTCAAAGTTACTCAAGTTGCGCTGATAGATGCCCAATTTGCCATACACCTCATAACCAGGAGCGATGCGACGATAAGTCACCCCCCAGTCATCAAGAGCGTATGGACTGACATGGATATCGAAGTCCTTATACTGCGTCCAGTTACCCTTCTTTTCCACATAAACAGTAACTTTCAAATCTCCACCCCTATTTTGAGCAAGCAGATGATGCCATTCATCGATATCGAAATTTGCGTAGTCGCCTTCACTTTGAAGTTCACCTATCTTTGATCCTTCTACCACGACATTAACAGATTCCGCATCTATATCCTCCACATTGAAGTTGAGAGGAGCAATCGTTGCGGGCACAGTAACTCCAATATAATCAGGATAAATCTTTGGAAGTTGATTTGCTTGGATGGGATTGGTGGGCACAAGAATTCCCGGTTTGGACATACAAGAGCCAAGTCCCAACATGCCCCCCATGAGCAATAATCCCATAAAATATTGTCTGATATTCATCATTAATCTATATTATAATCATGCCAAATGTCCAATCAGCAAGAATGCCAACTTAACATTTAACACTTAACATTTAACATTATCAATAAACCTCTTTCATTCCCTCCTTCTTTCCGGCAGCCTCATCAGCTCCTTGCACCATCACATAGTGCCAGGCATTGGATACATACGGCTGCTGACCAAGTTGAGGATCCTTCGGATTCTGCATATAGAGCTGGATGAAGTTGAGCGTATTGTTCACGTTCTGTGCATCCACACTATATGGGATGGTACGTGGATTGCTATGTGTCTTCATCCAGTTGCCGATGAGAATCTCCTGGAAGGTACGTGGAATATGGTCGTAACCCACAAATCTGCCCAGCGGATAATACTGCATGAACTTCTCCATATCGCGCTGCAGGAGTTCGTAGCACATCAGATATTCGTATGCCATCCTGTTATGGTTATCATTTAGGAAGAGCAAGCCCAACATCTGGTCCATCTCCCGGTCGCTGAAGAGGAAGTCCTGCTTTTTCTCACGATACTTGCGCAGCTTGCCATAGATAGGATGCTGGTTGATAGCCTTCTCATTACCCAGCAGCGCCATGGTCTGGTTGGCCCAGTTGCTATAGAAGAGCGTCTTCTGCAGTCGGCGGAGCAACTTGGCAGCTACCTGATAGTTGCCGTTGATGATTTCGCACTCTATAATCCTGCGGGTCAAGCGGGCACTCTTGCGATAATTCGGTATCGCCTCCTGCGCCTCGAACATATATCTTTCGGCATCATTCACCATTCCCAGACGGAAGAAAATTTCTGCAGTAGATACCGGCGAAGTCATATCACGGGTAAAGGTAGGGAACAAGCCCTCGCCTCCATTCTGATAGAACTCGAAAAGGCGGTCGGCAAGAACACCCTTCTGACTCAAGGCAAGATTCACACACGAAACACTGAGCGGTGTGGTTGCCGGTTTCTTCTCGGCCTTCTCTATAATCTTATCCCACTGTTCGGTGCGAACCAGGAAATCATAATCTATCAGGTCGTAGGTCATTTCATCAAAAGATGCCTTGATACCAAACCATGAAGCCACAATCACCAATACATAGCTCAACACTATGACCACTTTGGATTGCTGCAACTTCTGCAAGGATTTCCGGTGGCATGGAATCATCCCCAGGAAAGGAATCACAACAGCCCATACCATCACAACAAAAGGCAACGGAGATATGGCACCCGGATAGCGATAATAATTAAGTCCGGCTAAGATGCGATACAAAGGATATTGCAAAGTCTGCGTGGTCAGCAGGATCCAGGCTATGGTAAGCACAAGGATGCAGACTGAATAGCCTATTCCGGAAAGGATACTGTCCTTCTGCTTGGCATTCTTCAACGTATCACCTATCATCAGGGCAGCATAAAGGAATACCACCGGACCCAGGAACCAATAAACCAATGCCGTGCTAACCAGTTCGAACACCACCTTTACCAACCGGTTGTGGAATCGGTTATGAATCCATCCTATTACTAAGGCTCCAAAAAGTGCAACGACAAAAGAGAGCAACACATTCTGGTCGCCCATGGCACACCATAAGGCGATACTTGGAAGGAAACTCAGGAGATAACCCGGGAAATCATGCCTTGCTCCATATTGTTTCATCAGTCCCCATACGGCAGCCTGTATGCCCATCAGCAGCAAAGCGATGATGGCACCGCCTAATACAGGCATATAATAGAACTGTACCAGAAACTCACTGATATAGTCAGCCAATCCTCCCGGCAGTACAATGCGCTCCAGGAAATAGCCGGTATCAAAGAGAAACATCTGATACTGTTCCTGAAAGCAGAGTCCGCCTACGAATGGCACTGCCCAAAATATCACGACCGCCACACCGAAGAGCAGCGACAGCAGCGGTTTCCAAGTTTTTATCATCAAATTCTTCATGAGATTATATTTTAAATTCATGTTCTTTCCACAACGTCCGTGGACGATTTAGGACATTCCTTATACCCGTACAAAGTTACAATAAAATATTGTAACTTCCAAACAAAAACATACAATTCAACAAGATAGTACAGAAGAAAAGCAAGAAAAGTCAAATCCTGCTAACATAATGCTACGAAAAGCCCCGACTGCTGGACGGCAGTCGGGGCTTAGCCTTATTCCGCCAAAAGCTCTTCACTCTTCACCTTATGCCCTGAAACGCCCATAAACAGGGCGTTTCAAGGGGTGAAGAGTTATTGGCGACTCTTCACCCACTCTTCACCACTCTTCACCTAGGCACAAGGCTTCGAGGCATAAGAAGAAACGCAAATCCGCCGAAACAAAGAGGTGAAGAAAGGTGAAGAGTGGTGAAGAGTAGGTGAAGAGTGCCCGAATACTCTTCACCTCTCGGAATGCCGATAAACACAGGGGATTCCAAGCGAAAGGTGAAGAGTGAAGAGTATTTCTACATAAGCCTTGCATTAAAACGAAACAAAGCCATTTGGGATGGCTGTTCTAGGCAAACAGTCCACTAGCAGCTAAAGCGCCAGTAGGCTGTCTGTGGTTTGCCAGTTAACTGTCTGTATTAAACAGCCTTCTTTTTACCAATTCACAACAGGTTAAAACAGACAAATAAGAACAGCATTCAGTATATAAAAAAAGAAAAGCCCCGACTGTAATCACTACAGCCGAAGCCTAACCTAATCGTTATACTTACTTGTTTTTATCTAACTGCTTCAACAAGAAATCCTCCAATGTTTTCTTGTCGGGCAACTGAAGCATATAAGTGGAAACAAACAATTGGTTATCCATACCAGCCAAGGCATACTCCACCATTTTCTTACCCTTTCTCGTACAGAGCAAAATACCAATTGGAGGATTGTCCCCAGGCTGCATCTCATTTTCTCGATAATAAGAAACATAAGCATTCAGCTGCCCGAGGTTCTCATGCGAGAACTCCGAATCTTTCAATTCCAGAATGACGCTACAGTGAAGATACCGGTTATAAAACACCAAGTCTGGATAATAATACTCGTCATCTATCACTATACGTTTTTGACGAGACTCAAAACAGAAGCCTTTACCTAGCTCCAAGATAAATTCTTGCAAATGAGTAATCAAAGCATCCTCTATATCCTGTTCTGTAACGACCTCTTGAGCCCTCAATCCCAAGAATTCAAACGTAAAAGGCTCTCGAATCTGCAATTCATTAGAATCATGCCCTTTCATACCAGGAAGAGACAACATCTTTTCAGGATTACTGCTAATGCCCGCACGAACATAGAGATTGGTACTTATCTGGCGACGTAACTCACGAACAGACCATGTACATTTGATACACTCCTGCTCATAGAAGTAACGAGCAAGAGAATCATCAACAGCCATTATCTCCACAATATGAGAGAAAGACAACTTAGCAATTATCAATTTACCCGAAGTTTTCAATTGGTCTAACACTGTCGGACTTTTTTCCTTTTCAAGTTTTGTGCTCAAAAAGTCCGACAGTGTCGGACTTTTTGGAATACCCTCGCAATTAGATAATGGAACATTCAAAAAGACAAAATTATCCTCCATCTGTGGATAAAGCAGATAAAAGTTACGAGCATTTTTAAACAGTGTAACATTTAATCCCTTTCGATTTACCCGTTCCTCCAATTTCTTTAGAAGTTGCGAACCATACTCAGCACGATCTTTGCCGTGCTGTTCAAACTCCACGATATAGTAGCCGATGAGCCAATTGCGCATCGTCTGCATACGATTGATAGCTTTGACGGCACAAGTTTGTGCTGCATCATGAGTACTTTGAATCACATGCGTCAACTCCACGAAAGAGTGTTCTCCATGCTTCCAATCATCAACAGGAAGTTCCATCCCATCATGATTATAAATAATAGAATCTTTTGCCATAGCAGCCAACATTTAAACCATTCCGCAAATGTACGACAAATAATTGAATATACCAAACATTTCGGATAAAATTTCAGCATAGGGCAAAAAGAAAAGCCCCGACTGTATCACTACAGCCGAGGCCTAACCTTATTTATATTATAATCACAACGATTATTTCACATACCTATTTTGCTTTTTTCTTGAAGACATAGAACCATGCAGTACCATTCTCAGGTAATTCTGCTGCAGTCAATACCAACTTATCATCGCTGGCTACTAATACATAATACTTCTGGAATACAGCATTGCCACCATTCACGTTTACACCCATAGGGATAACGAAGTTGTCATTGGTTGCAGTTGGGAATGAGATAGTACCCTTATCCCAGGTTGGGTCCTTGTGCTCCAATACACTTACAGAGATAGGAAGCTTGACGCCATCAGAACCGATTGCCTGCTTGTTAGTGATGTCGATAGTGAACCATGCACCGCTACCGTTACGGGCTACGCCACCAACCTTCTGACCAGCCTGACCATCAATATCAGCACCATAGTTTACAGCCCACCACTGAGGCTTGTTGCCACTACCGAAAGGACCATTGCCCCATACAGCACCGGCAGCTTCGTTCCATTCCCAGGTAGTAGTTCCATCACCATCTTCGCCACCAGCGAGATACTCAAGAAGTTCTGGCTTGGTAGTTAAAGCCTCAACAGCGAAAGAACCAGCATTGTAAGTCTCCTGAGTGCCATCAGCCTTGGTATAAGTCAAGGTAATATTAAACTTACCTTCCTCTACAACCATCAGCTGATCACCATTCAGAGAAGCTGTACCAGCAGCCTCATCGGCACCTTCCTTAGTAATAGCCCAGTCAGAAAGCACGCCGTTACCATTCTCAACAGTGAAGACATTACCCTTTTTGCCTTCCTTGACCTCCTGAATAACCTTTACCTTGCCTGCATCAAAAGCAGTACCGAATTGTACAGGCTGGCCATCGAACTCACCTACAGTAGAAGTATAATTACCCTCAGAACCAGTTACGCAGAGACGCTTCTGAAGTTCTGCAGAGAGATAAGTAATCTCATCCACGTTCACCGTGAAGTCCTTGGTAAAGTCAACAGCCACATTCTTGCAGTGCATAGTAATGGTGTTGGCACCTAACTTGGTAACATAGATGGTATCGTATGCCTTGGAAGAGGTTACCTTACCTTCTGCCAACTGGTCTACCGACCACTGGCTTGTGATAGGAGAATGATTCTCGATGATGATACGGTTGCTATTCTTACCATTCACCTGAACAGGTGTTACCTTCGCATCAACGCTCTCTGCTGTTACATTCTCAGAGAAACCTGTGCTACCAGAATCGGTAGAAGGATCACAAGAAGTATAAAGCAATGTCAGCATAGACAAAGCAAAAAATATCTTTTTCATATACTTATTCATTTAAAAGATTAAAGAATTGATTACTTCCAGCCCTGATATTCAGAATCAGCACCAGTCCACCCTTCATTCTGCTTTACGGTACCCAAAGCTACCTGAGTCTCAGGCATCTTCTGGAAACCGGCTGTAGCATTGTAACGGGCAGTATAACCTCCATTGTGTGGAGTATTCGTATCAGGCTGTCCGCAATAATAGATAGCAACGCCATTCTGCTTCTCAAGAGCAGCAGCGGCAATATGCCAACGACGAAGGTCGTTCCAGCGGGTACCCTCGCAAGCCAACTCCCAACGGCGCTCGTTTCTCAAAGCTTCCTCTGAATAAGCACCAATCGGGTTCAAACCTGCACGCTTACGCACCTCATTGATACCAGCCACATCCTTCTTCAACTCACTCTGCATCAACAAGACATCTGCGAAACGGATGAGTACCAGATCGTGGATATTATTCAACTGCATATTCTCCTTTCCCGAAGTATCCCAGTTGCCTGGGTACATCACATTCTCGAAAGTACAAGAATAGCCATCCTCCAACTGATCATTCTTACAGGTAACAGGAGCCCACTTCTTGGCATAAAAATCAGTTTCCTGAACAAAGTCTGCCCAACCACCTTTCTTATATGTCTCTACTTTAGACCAGTCCTGGATAGAAGCATCACGGCGTACATCATTAGGCTCGGCAGCAGCCCAATCCTTTACCAAATTTGGAGCTACAGGACCAGCACCCCAACCCTGACCGAATGGGAAGGTGTTGCCATAAGCCTGACCGCCACGAACACCAAAGTGAAGTGCATAGCCATTGGCATAACCAATCGTTGTACTCCAGGAAGCGAACTTATTGAACTTGATAGAGAACAAAGTCTCTGGGTTCTGAGAAGCATCATCCTCAACCCACTTGAAGCCCTGCCCCTTGGTATAATCATAATCCTCTACAGTACATCTGTTAGTATAAGCCCAGAGATTCTGATACTTATCCACCAACTTGCGACCAGAGTTAGCCACACAGTCATCGATGGCTGTAATGACATCATCCTTAGACAGGGAAGTTCCATCAGGAAGCTCCACAGAAGTCAGAGGATTATAAGTAGTGCTGGTCAGATCAGCCAATGTAGGACCATTGCCAAAGAAGCCTGAATAGAACAACCAAGCACGACCCAGCAAAGCCTCAGCAGCATACTTATCAATATGTCCATCTGTGCTCTTTGTAGCAGGCAAGAGATTGACTGCATCACGAAGATCCATCAGAATCTGCTTCCAAGGGTCTTCAATATTACCTTGGGTGATAGCCTCAGAACCTGGATGCAAGCGCATTGGCACATTTCCGTACATAGAAGCCAACTCATAATAATAGAAGGCACGCAGGAACTTAGCCTGTCCCATCAATGAGTTCTTGGTATCCTCATTCATAGAGGTATTAGGAAGAGCCTCTATCAGGGTATTGGCACGGTTGATACCCTTGTAACGAGCCTCATAGAACACGTTGGTCATATCGGCATTGTAGTTACAGAGCAAATCATCTGCCTGCATCAACTTATCGTTGACACCACCACCACCGAGCATATCATCACTAGCCAACTGGGCATAGTAAAGGAAACTCATCTGAGGGTCTGCACAAACCTGGTTCAAATTCTGGTAAACACCAGCCAATACAGCCTCACCATCCTCCTTGGAAACAGGGAAGGTACTGGTAGATAACTCGCCAACATTCTGCACATCATTGATGTCGCAGGACGCCAAGCTAAGTACCGCCATGGCTGAAGCCAATAATATATTTAACTTTTTCATTGTGAATTCAATTTTAGATTAGAACTTTACATTTACACCAACCATATAGGTACGAGGCTGAGGATAGTTACCTACATCAACACCTGTTACCCATGAGTCTGAGCCGATAGCTGTACCATTCTCTGGATCCATACCCTTATAACCGGTAATGGTAAAGAGATTCTGGGCTGCGAAATAGAGACGGAGCTGCTGGAATGGGCTGCTCTTCCAAATCTTAGTGAAATCGTAACCCACGGTCAGATTCTGAAGACGGAAGTAGCTGGCATTCTCAATGTAAATATCAGAAATGGTCTGCCAGTTTGGACCTGCATTCATGTGGGCGAGCAATGGATACTTGTTGGAAGTTCCCTCACCATGCCAGTAGTCATACACCTCTGTAGTGAAGTTCTCGAACTCACCATCGGTGAACTTACGGAATGAACGAGCCACCTGCTGACCGAATGCTCCAAAACCTGTAACAGAAAGGTCGAAGCCTTTGTAAGATGCACCGAGAGTGATACCCATGGTTACATCTGGATGTGGATCGCCAAGCTCTGTCTTATCGTCATCATTGATAACACCATCGCCATTTACATCCACAAACTTCAAGTCACCTGGTTTGATACTGGTACCCTGCTTAGAGTTTGCGGCATTGCCCTTGCAGTTCTTGTCAAGGTAAGCCTGAACGTCTGCCTCATTCTGCATCACACCTTCTGTCTTGTAGCCCCAGAAGTAACCGATAGGATGACCTTCCTCGAAACGAGCCATATAACCGGTATTCTGAGCCAAGAGGTCCTTACCGCCATTGTTGTATGTCTGGTTAGACTTCACCTCTGTAACCTCATTGTGATTGTAAGCCATGTTCCAACCTACGTTGTACTGGAAGTCCTTGCCAATCTTGTCATTCCAAGTGAGAGAAAGCTCAATACCCTTGTTCTCTACAGTACCGGCATTCTTCATCTGGGTAGAGAAACCGGTTGTTGGATCTACAGGAACTGCAACCAGCAAGTCCTTGGTCTTCTTGTTATACCAATCCAAGGTGAAGCCCAGACGTCCACTCAGGAAGCGAGCATCCAAACCGATGTTCAACTGCTCAGAAGTCTCCCAAGTCAAATCCTCATTAGGCAGACGGGAAGGAGCTGCACCTGAAATATACTGGTCAGGATTACCATTGAAGGTATAATAGCTACTTGTATCGTATGCGAAAGCACCCTGCCACTGGAAGTTGTTAATGGTCTGTGCATTACCATTCTGTCCCCAACCAGCACGAAGCTTCAGGAAGTCGAGCCATGAAACAGTCTTTGCCATGAACTTCTCGTTAGAGATAACCCAACCAGCAGATACAGATGGGAAATAACCCCAACGCTCACCTGGAGCGAATTTAGAGTTACCATCGGCACGCATGATGGCAGAAAGCATGTACTTCTCATCGAAGTTGTAGTTTACTCGGCCAAAGTAAGACATACTACGGGTATCGTCACAAGGAGTACCTGTAACAGATGCAGCATTGTTATTCTTCATATAGCTCATGTAAGCATGAGTCATATCACCGAACACCGAATTAGAAGAAGTAGCATTCAAAGAGAAGCCGAAGTCTGGACGACTCTCGCTATACTCTGTACCTACCAGAACATCAAAGTTATGCTTCTTCTGCAGATCAAACTTATAGCTCAAAGTGTTGGTTGTACTCCATCCCCAGCTTGTGCTCATATTATTTGTAGCCTTATCCTCTGTGCGGTAGTAATCGGCATTGGTTCTGTTGGCATCAAATACAGGGAGGAATGCACGCCAGGTAGATGTTCCCTGATAATAGTTCAACTGTCCACGGTAAACCAGATTTTTGATTGGCTGGATTTCCAAGTAACCAGTAGCATGCAAGTTATGATTAATACTCTTGTTGTGACCAGACTGCTGATTCAACATCTTATAGATAGGGTTAACAGAATAAGAGTTGTATTTATCCACCCAGCCTTTCAAATCTTCGGCTGTGGTATAATTGCCATCGGCATTATACATAGGGATAGCAGGGTTAGCACGGAGCATATTGGAAAGCTCATTGCTATACTGGTTACCAATCTGGATACCCTGATTCTGCTTGTGCTGATAGTAGATATTCTCACCAATCTTCACAACATCCATGCCCTTGTCATTGCGATAGATGACATGCTCTGAATTGATGCGGAAGGTGAAACGGCGGTAGTCTGACTTAACAACATTGCCAAACACACCATCCTGATACTGATAACCGGCACCCATAGAGAAAGTTGAACGGTCGGAACCACCTGTTACATTCAAAGCATGACTTGTTGTAACAGCATTCTTGTTGCGGATAGCCTCTACCCAGTTGGTTCCTTCGTTAGAACCATCCATATAAGAGTTGTAGAGGTCTTCGCCCATAATGCTCTTCCAATCCCAGCCACTTTCGCCACTGTTGAAACGCACCTGATCCATTACCTCCATATACTGCTTGGCTGTCAGCATCTTTGGCATGCGATATACGTTAGCCCAACCTACGTTACCATCGTAAGATACCTGAATCTTACCCTGCTTACCCTGCTTGGTAGTTACAAGGATAACACCATTGGCTGCGGCAGAACCATAGATGGCACAAGATGCGGCATCCTTCAAGACGTCGATACGCTCGATGTCGGCAGGGTTCAAGTTATTGATATCACCTGCTACCCCATCAATAATATAAAGAGGAGCTGTGTTGCCGTTGGTACCGGCACCACGGATAGATATCTTAAAGCCATCACCAGGCTGACCGGAAGCTGCCTGAATGTTGACACCAGGAGTCTGGCTCTGCAAGGCGCCGAGCACCTGTGTGGTATTCATCTTCTGAATATCATCACCCTTTACCTCAATGGTAGAACCGGTAACGAGCTTTTTCTTCTGGACACCATAACCTACAACAACGACTTCATCAAGAGTCTTGTCGTCAGTCTTCATTGTGATTTTGAGACTAGACTGGTTACCCACAGCAATTTCCTGTTTCTGGTAACCGATATAGGTAACTACAATAGTAGAACCAGGCTTTACGTTCAAGGTAAAGTTACCATCAAGATCTGTAACGGTACCATTACCAGGGTTGCCCTTTTCTACTACACTTGCACCGATAATAGGACCTTCTGCATCGCTCACATTACCGGTTACTTTCTTTGCCTGCTGTACAGCATTTACGCTCTGACTAGGAGATGCCGCCCATGCTTCAGTTGTATAACTCAAGCCTAACGATGCTAACGCTCCCACAAGCAGCATTGATTTTTTTAAGTTCAAATTCATACTTTAGTACTTTCTAGGTTGAATAGAATTAAACGTTTGTTGACTCAGACTATCATAATAGTCATTCTTTTAGTTCCCGACATATCTATCAGATACGAAGGAAACAAACAGGTTAAGTTGAATTCATCTTCATAATGGTTATTGTTTACGTTTATATTGTTTATTGTTGTTTCATTTCATCATCAATCTGAAGTCATTTCTAGTGGAACTATAAGTGACAAACAGATTTACGATTGCAAAGTTACATTTCTTTTACGAAAAAAGCCGATACTATTTTGCTAATTTGAAGTATTATTTTGATTTTAGTTATTTTTTTTAATAAATCCCGATAAACACTAAAGATTTATTAAAATTCTGTGTTTTCCTTACACTTATTATATATGTATGTTTTGTTAACTCGGAGCAAAAAAGTATTACCTTGCCGCTATTGGGCAGCAAGGTAATTACGTACTGGATTGGCATACATCTCGAGAATTCTCTCTCTCAAGTAAGCTTCATCCTTATTTGGAAGGTCAATTTTCGCAAGCTGACCAGCCATATATTTTTCAAATTTTGCCTTATCTTCGGCAGTGTATTCAGCCTGATGAGCAGTTGAGTTTTCAAGCAAATCAAGAGCCACATAGTTGCCCGGATAGAGGCGGTAGTTCTTGAATATCTGCTCATCCATGTAGGCGGCTACCTTATTATATATATCCTGCTTAGGCATATCAGGATCCAGACTGGCCAGATAATCATCAAGACATGGGGCTGCATGATAATGCACATGACCCTTATAACCGAAGATACCGGTCTGCATGCTTACCAGATCATCCATTGGTCCCTTCTTCCAATCGGCATTATCGCGCTTCTGCTGGAACTCCTTTGCCTTCAGGAAATCGCATGGATCATATTCGTAACTGATAGAGAGCGGTACGAGATGAAGCTGTTTCAGGCGGTCGATAATGCTGCCCTCACCGCCCATCGACATCATCTGCAGAATACTCTTCTGGGTGCGGTCATTACTGTCCTTGGCCCTACCCTCGCGCTGGGCTATCCAGATGTTCTCGTTCTTCTCCTTAATGGCGAAATGCATATAGTCAGAGAGACGCTTGCTCGACATCAGCATCTGTCGCATGCTCAGGGCACGCTCTACGATAAACGCCTTGTTGACACGTACCAGGTCCTTGACCCAAGGAAGAGAAAGGAGATTATCACCGATGGCAATCTCACAGGTGGTCTTAAAACCGTTATCAATAAGAAGGACATCGAGGATGGCTGAATCGAGCACGATATCACGGTGATTACTGATGAAAGTATAATTACGGGTATTATCGAGCGATGTGCAATCCATCTCGCAGCCTGTTGCTGCCTTCTTCAGAATGCCATGAACAAAATCGTAAGCAAAAGCCAACTGGAAATCCAGATTGGTCTTACATGCCTTCAACTTCTGGGCAATCATCTCGAAAGGTACTTGTGGATAGAGATAGGCAAGCACTTGTTTAAACTGATCGTTTGAAAGCAAACGGTCGAATACCTCTGGGAGATCTTCAGGCTCCCAAGGACGGATGGTATCAAATTCTTGAGGGATATTCATAATATATACCTATTAATATATATATGGCTCTGCGAAAAAATCGCAGAACCATATATGAGTTTATTATTCTAGAACTGATTCTCCACGATTTCGCTGAGCACATCCTTGATATCAAGACCTGCTGCACGAACCTGCTGAGGAATGAAACTGGTAACGGTCATACCTGGAGTGGTATTGATCTCCAGCATGTTCACCTTGTCTTTACCATCCTTATCCTTAGAGATGATATAGTCGATACGGATGATACCGTTAGCATGAAGAATATCGTAGATGCGTGATGTGGTCTTGGCAACCTCTTCTGCAGTCTCAGGAGAGAGACGGGCTGGAGTGATTTCCTGTACCTGACCGTTATACTTGGCATCGTAATCGAAGAACTCGTTGGTGGTCACCACTTCGGTAGCTGGCAGTACAACAGTCTTCTCTGCTGTCTTGTAGATGCCCTGTGAAATCTCGGTACCATCAAGGAAGCCCTCGATCATTACCTCATTGCTCTCCATGAAAGCCACACGGAGGGCTGGAGCCAGCTGGTCAGCATTCTTCACCTTGCTCACACCAAAGCTACTGCCGTCAGCAGCAGGCTTTACGAAACAAGGCATACCGATGCGCTTGGCAATCTCTTCTTCATCATAAGCTTCACCGCGACGGAGCAAGATACTGTCTGCTACGTTTATACCGAAACCGCGCAGATAATTATTGAGCACATACTTATCAAAAGTCATTGCCTCTACCAGAACACCGCTTGTAGAGTATGGCAGATGGATGAGGTCGAAGTAACCCTGCATCACACCATTCTCACCAGGCTGTCCGTGGATGGTGATATAAGCATAATCGAAATAGACATGCTTGCCGTTCATAACGAAAGAAAAATCGTTCTTGTCAATCTCGATAGTCTCACCATTATCCAAAGCGACATGCCAGTCGGTGCCCTTCACATCGACGAGATAAATATTGTAGCGCTCTTTATCAAAGAAAGAGTACAAACCCTGTCCTGAGCGCAATGATACGTCGTGCTCAGAAGAATCACCACCACATACGATGGCTATCGTTCTCTTGCTATTTTCCATAATTACTAAATATTTTTGAATGTATCTTGTGTGGTGCCAGCGATGAAGCCGCGCCACTTTTCTATTAATTGTCTAAAATCATTTGGCCACTCACTGTCAAAATCCATCTGCTGCTTGGTTGTAGGATGCACGAAGCCGAGTGTCTTGGCATGGAGAGCCTGACGCGGACAGAGTTTGAAGCAGTTCTGGATAAATGCCTTGTAGCTGCTACTGCGCTGACCTCTCAGAATCTCTGTTCCGCCATACGTTTCGTCCATAAAGAGCGGATGACCGATATGCTTCATGTGAGCACGAATCTGATGGGTACGGCCTGTTTCAAGCACACACTGCACCAAGGTGGTATAACCGAAACGCTCCAACACCTTGTAATGCGTAACCGCCGTTTTGCCTATTCCGCTGTCCGGATCGAAGACCTTCATACGGAGGCGGTTCTTCGGATCACGGCCGATATTGCCTTCTATGCGACCTTCATCTTCTACAATGTTGCCCCAAACGAGCGCATTGTAACTGCGATGGGTAGTCTTGTTGAAGAACTGCTTACCCAGTGCGGTCTTTGCCGTAGGAGTTTTTGCCACAACGAGCAGTCCGCTGGTATCTTTATCGATGCGATGCACCAAGCCCACTTCCGGATCATTGGCATCAAACTCAGGCATATCCCTTAAATGCCAGGCTACCGCCTGAATCAAGGTTCCATGAAAGTTGCCCGCACCCGGATGCACCACCATACCTGCTTCCTTGTTGACCACCATCAGCTGATCGTCTTCATAAACCACATTGATAGCGATTTCTTCTGGTTTGATACTCGTTTCGTGACGAGGACGGTCGAGCATCAGAGTAACCAGATCATTAGGGCGCACCTTATAGTTGCTCTTTACCGGTTTACCATTGACATGGATGAATCCGGCATCAGCAGCCTGCTGAATACGGTTACGGCTCTGATAGGCCATCTTATCAGCCAGGTACTTATCGATGCGGACCGGATCCTGGTTAGCATCCACCTGAACCTTCCAGTGCTCATAGAGTTCATCTCCTCCTTCACCAGAAGCAGCGGTTCCTTCCTCCATCTGGAGTTCATCATCCAGTTCGTCCATATCTCCTGCATCATCAAACCCGAAGTCATCCTCTACAGGAGCATATACCTTATTATATATATAATCTAAAAATATCATTCGTATTACTATTGAATTCTTCACTCTTCACTTTTCATTTCTCCTACTCCACCACTTCCTTCTGATGGTGTTCATGCGAAGGAGCAGGCTCTGTGGCTTCCGTTCCAGGAACCACCTCGAAGTTGTCTTCATGAGTTTCTCCGCTCATGTCACCTTCGCCTTCCATCACATCTTCTTCGCCGTGATAAACCGGATCTACCACATCAATAGAATCATCAACGCTCCGTTTACCATTACCAACCTGTATGACAAGCACATCATCGATAGAAACCTTATCACCAGCTACAACATGCTTACCCTTAACGAGGATACCATAAACCCAATCCTCTTCGCCAGGAATATATTCAGGTGTACCCAGTTTGAATCCCATAGCAGTAAGTTTAGCCATTGCCTCTCGCAACGAACTGTTGTCAATGACATCAGGAATGGTGATACGTGGAGAATGATCAGAATTGATGGTAACATAGATAACATGTCCCGACTTTACCACTTCTCCGAAAACCGGAGTCTGCTCCAGAATGACATCAGGCGGCAAAGAGCGGACATATCCCGTATCCGTTACAACAATTTCCAATCCCGCATCGTCGAGGATATGTGTAGCATCATCGATATTCTTATATCGAATATCCGGCACACGGATGGCCTCACCATGATGGGTATAGATATCGATGCCATACTTGACACCGACACAGAGCAACACCAGCACCAGAATCATGGCACCGATATTCCCCCAAAGGTACTTACTCTTAAACTTATTTATAAACTCTGATGAAGTCATATATTATTTTTTGGTGCAAAGATACAAGTATTTGGGGGAAGAACAAAATAAAAAGGAAAGTTTTTGCACTCTCACCACCTAATTTTATGATATAAAAACAAAACATCTTTGTTCCCAAAAGAGCAATCTCAGAAAAGGAAGGGGCGTTATAAACAACAAAAAGCAGCAAAGAATACATCCTTGCTGCTTTTAATGTCATCGTCAACAGACGAATCTTTCCTCGGAATTACTTTCCGTGGTGCTCGTCAGATACAGTTAACTTCTTACGGCCATGAGCACGGCGAGAAGCCAATTCATTTTTCTTATTTATTTTTTAATTAATATTCTTCACAAAAGTGCAAAACACGCCCTTTTTGGGCTGCAAAATTACGCATATTTTCTGAAATAACCAAGAAAACTACCAAATTTAGCTTAAATATTTATGTTTTTTTCGATATTTCCTTTGATTTTTCATGTTTTTGCCGTAACTTTGCACTCGATTTTGAGATTATTGTAATAACATTCAAGATAAACAAGAAATGATTAATTCACAGGAAATTAAGATTGGTACTTGCATCCGCATGGATGGCAAAGTATGGGTTTGCATCGACTTTCAGCACAGAAAGCCAGGTAAAGGTAACACCGTAATGAACACAAAATTGAAGAATGTTGCCGACGGTCGTGTATTGGAACGTACATTCCAGGTAGGTTTCAAATTGGAGGATGTTCGCGTTGAGCGCCGTCCTTACCAGTACCTCTACGAGGACGCTACTGGTTGCATCTTCATGAACCAGGAGACTTTCGAGCAGGTGCCTATCGCTAAGGAGAACGTTACTGGTGGCCAGTACATGAAGGAGGGTGACGTTGTTGAGGTGGTTACTGATACAACTGATGGTACTATCCTCTTGGCTGAAATGCCAGTGAAGACTACTTTGAAGATTACTCACTCTGAGCCAGGTGTAAAGGGTAATACTGCTACCAACGCTACAAAGCCTGCTACATTGGAGACTGGTGCTGAGGTTCGTGTTCCTTTGTTCGTCAACGAAGGCGAGACTATCCAGATCGACACCCGTGACGGTAGCTACCTCGGTCGTGTAAGCGAGTAATACATCCTCCAACAGGAAGATTGTGCTCTTATTGAGTAAAACTAACCCTTAATAGTAAGAAGAATGAGATATTCCATCATAGTACCTGTATTTAATCGTCCTGACGAAGTGGACGAACTTTTAGAGAGTCTGACTCATCAATCAGAGAAAGACTTCGAAGTTGTCATCGTTGAGGATGGCTCACAGACTCCCTGCGAGGAGGTGTGCAAACGATATGAGCACATGATGGATATACATTATTACTATAAGGAGAACTCTGGTCCGGGCCAGAGTCGCAACTATGGTGCCGAGCGCGCCAAGGGTGAGTATCTTCTGATACTCGATAGCGACGTGGTCTTGCCAGAAGGTTATCTGAAGGCTGTAAGTGATGAGTTGAGCCGCGAATCTGCCGATGCTTTCGGCGGTCCCGACAAGGCGCACTCATCATTTACAGATACTCAGAAAGCCATTTCTTATTCCATGACTTCTTTCTTTACCACCGGTGGTATCCGTGGCGGAAAGAAGAAGATGGATAAGTTCTATCCCCGTTCATTCAACATGGGCATCCGCAGGGATGTTTATCTCAGGTTGAATGGCTTTTCCAATATGCGTTTTGGTGAGGACATAGATTTCTCTATCCGTATCTTCAAGGCAGGCTGCCGTTGCCGTCTGTTCCCTGAAGCATGGGTATGGCATAAGCGCCGCACCGACTTCCGCAAGTTCTGGCGACAGGTCTACAACAGTGGCATCGCCCGCATCAATCTCTACAAGAAATATCCAGAGAGTCTCAAACTCGTGCATCTCCTCCCTATGGTCTTCACCGTGGGTGTAATAGGCACGCTGCTTCTGCTCTTCTTCGGCTTCCTGCCATACATGCTTGGCACCGTTCACGTATTCCGAACCTTGGGCAATGCGATGGCAGCATTGGGCTGCATCGGTCTCGCCGGCATCATTCTCTATACCATCGCACTGTTTATCGACAGCAGTAGAGAGAATCACAGCGTGAAGATAGGCTTGCTGAGCATTCGCGCTGCCTTCACACAGCTGATGGGTTACGGATGCGGATTCCTTTCTGCATGGTGGAAGAGATGCGTACTGGGACAAAGCGAATTCAGCGCATACAACAAGACTTTCTACAAATAAGACTTCCCCGCAAAAAGAGAAGCCAATAATAATCTACTAATCAGTTATTATTATGGCAGAGAAACTAACCATTGCCAATTGGGCAGAAGAAGACAAGCCTCGCGAGAAACTGGAGCGCTTGGGAGCCTCAGCTTTATCCAATGCCGAGCTCTTAGGTATTCTGATTGGTTCGGGATCTACTGACGAAAGTGCCGTAGACCTGATGAAACGCATTCTGAAGGATTGCGACAACAACCTGAACCAGCTAGGAAAGAAGTCCATCAGAGAACTGACGCAATATAAAGGAATGGGACCCGCCAAAGCCATCACCATCCTTGCAGCCTGCGAACTGGGCAAGCGCCGTGCTCTCGATAAGATTGGCACACGTCCCGACTTAGGCTCATCCCTTGCCATCTACAACTATATGCTTCCGAAGATGCAGGATTTAGACACAGAGGAAGCATGGCTCCTGATGATGAACCAGAACTTCAAGCTCATCAAAGCGAGCTGCATCTCAAAAGGCGGCATTACAGAAACGGCAACCGACATCCGTCTCATCATCAAAGAAGCGGTGCTCAACAACGCTACCATTATCGCCTTCTGCCACAATCATCCCAGCAACAATCCTCAGCCAAGCAAAGCCGATGATGTACTTACCCAGAAGATTGCCAAAGCCTGCGAAATCATGCGCCTCTTCTTTATGGACCATGTCATCATAACCGACGGTGCCTTTTATTCATATCACGATAAAGGTAAATTGTAGTCTATTTGGGGTATATTAGACCTTCGGCAAGAAAAAAACAGCTTTTCTTTTTGTTTTGTCTGCAATAATTATTATCTTTGTAGGCAAAAACAAAGATTATTATGACACAAGAAGAAAAGACAAAGATAGAAGAAAAGATCGTAGATGTACTTAAGACCGTTTACGACCCTGAGATTCCTGTCAACATCTGGGACCTCGGTATGATTTATAAAATAGATGTGAAGGACGATGCCACCGTAGATCTCGACATGACCTTCACAGCCCCTTCATGCCCTGCTGCCGACTTCATCCTGGAGGATGTAAGAAGCAAGGTAGACAGCGTGGAAGGCGTAAAATCTGCCAATGTGAACCTTGTATTCGAACCGGCTTGGGATCAGAGTATGATGAGCGAGGAAGCTCGCGTAGAACTCGGCTTTGAATAAAGACGAAGCTGTTGAACTCTTCACTCCTCATTCTTCACTCTTCATTTAAAAAGAATCGCTTATGAAAAATGTATATTTCCTCTCAGATGCGCACCTTGGCTCATTAGCCATTCCGCATGCCCGCATGCAAGAACGCCGCCTGGTCCGTTTCCTGGACAGCATCAAGACGAAGGCTGCGGCAGTTTATCTCCTGGGTGACATGTTTGACTTCTGGAACGAATATAAATATGTCGTACCAAAAGGCTATACACGCTTCTTAGGTAAGCTCTCGGAGTTGACCGATATGGGAGTGGAAGTACATTTCTTTACGGGTAACCACGATCTCTGGACCTATGGCTACCTGGAGGAAGAGTGTGGCATTACCGTACATTACAAGCCTCAGACCATAGAGATATACGATAAAGTATTCTATCTGGCACATGGAGACGGACTGGGTGACCCAGACAAGAAATTCAAGTTTCTGAAAAGAGTGTTCCAGAATCATACTTGCCAACGCCTCCTTAATGCGATTCATCCTCGCTGGGGAATGGCTTTGGGCTTGAACTGGGCTAAGCATAGCCGACTGAAACGTGCTGACGGAAAGGAAGAGCCTTATATGGGCGAAAAGAAGGAGTTTCTGGTGCGCTTTGCCAAACAGTATATGCAAGGTCACAAGGATATAGATTTCTTCATGTTCGGCCATCGACACATCGAACTGGATCTGATGTTGAGCAAAAAGACCCGACTGATGATTCTGGGCGACTGGATATGGCAGTTCACCTATGCCGTGTTTGATGGCGAACACATGTTTATGGAAGAATATGTGGAAGGCGAAAGCCAACCGTAATAAATATTGATAGTTTATAGTTAACAGTTTATAGGACAATCTTGCTTAAAGAGGTTCCTGCTATAAACTATTAACTATCAACTATAACTATCTCAGAGCAAGATTGCCCTATAAACTATAAAATATCAACTATAAACTATCTCTGTATGCGCCCTCCCGAAGAAGTCATGTTATTGATGATTTCTTCTTCTGTAACCAGATTCTGATCACCCGGAACCGTATTCTTTATCGCGCTTGCTGACAGTGAGAAATCCAGGCAATACTGGTTCTTGTCGCCCCACTTCTGATGGGCATGAATATAGGCAGCAATAAAGGCATCACCTACACCCATCGGATCAACAATCGGCTCAATATCATAGATTCTTGTAGTATAGAGCTGATCTTCTACAGCATCATAGAGCAAGCCGCTCAAGGTATGATGACTGCTGGCAATCTGATTTCTTACCGCCATCAGCATCTTCTTACACTTAGGGAAGAGCTGATGCATCTTGCGGAAATACTCCAGATAAGCCTCCTTGGCAATCTCATAGTCTGCATCCAAAGCCTCGAAAGGAATATGAGGCACACCGCTGGCTATCTCCCACTCATTCTGGTCACCAAAGATGATGTCGCTATACTGCATCATCTGGAATAGCACATCATGAGGCTCCAGACCATATCCCCAGAGATGCGGCTGATAGCACAGGTAATGCCGGAGCAATGGAATACAGCTGCATCAGCCAGCACCTTATCCCATTTCACCATTCCGCGCTTCAGCGTATAGAAAGAAGAATTCTTGCGGTCGTAAACCACACGGGAATTGCGCATAGCTACAGCTTCTTCGAAATAATAAGTTCCGAGACGTTCACCGCCACGCACAACATGAGAAACATTCAGACCGTACTCTCTGAGATGCATCAACGCGGCCTCACCCATCTCACCGTATGGCACACGGGTTACATACTCTACATTATCGCCTAAATAAGCCAAAGAGATGGCTGCATTAGCCTCACTGCCACCATAATTGCCAAACATATGATGTCCCTGAAATAAACGTTGATAACCAGGCTTAGAAATCCTAAGCAATATTTCTCCGAAAGTTACAATCTTTGTTTTCATAATTCTAAAAATTTAAAAAGGTGAAGACTATTCACTTATGTTTCTAGTCTTCACCTTATTATATATAGCGTATGATTACTTATTAGCAACCAACTCCATTGTATCGCGAGCGATAACAATCTCCTCGTCGGTAGGAACTACTACTACCTTCACCTTACTGTCGTCAGTAGAGATGATAGCTTCCTCACCACGAACCTTGTCATTTACTTCCTTGTTAATCTTGATGCCAAGATACTCCAGGTTCTTGCAAGCTTCCTCGCGCAGGCCGGTCTGGTTCTCACCCACACCAGCTGTGAATACGATAGCGTCAACGCCACCCATAGCTGCTGTGTAAGCACCAATGTACTTCTTGATGCGATACTCATACATACGGAGAGCCAGCTGAGCCTTCTCGTTACCCTCGTTGGCAGCGTTCTCGATGTCGCGCATATCAGAAGAAATACCTGTAATACCGAGCACACCACTCTTCTTGTTCAGGAAGTCAGCCATCTCCTGTGGCTTCATGTTCAACTTCTCCATCAAGTAGGTAACGGCAGAAGCATCGATGTCACCACAACGTGAACCCATCATCAAACCAGCCAATGGGGTCAAGCCCATTGAAGTATCCAATACCTTACCATTCAATACAGCAGCTACAGAGCCACCGTTACCGATGTGGCAAGTGATGATCTTAGAGTTGTTCTGGTCGAGACCGAGAATCTCGCAAACACGCTTAGAAACATAGCGGTGAGATGTTCCGTGGAAACCATAACGGCGTACGTGATACTTCTCGTACAACTCGTAAGGAATTGCATAGAGGTAAGCGTAGTCAGGCATTGTGCTATGGAATGCGTTGTCGAATACGCAAACCTGAGGAGTGCCAGGCATCAAAGAGTCAACGGCACGGATACCCTTCAGGTGACCTGCGTTGTGAACAGGAGCGAGGTCGCAAAGTTCCTCGATACCATCCTCTACGCTCTTGTCAACGATAACGCTCTCCTTGAACTTGTCACCACCCTGTACGACACGGTGTCCTACAGCGTCGATTTCTTTCAAATCCTTGATAGCGCCGATTTCCGGGTCGAGCAAGCACTTGAACACGAAGTTCACACCTTCCTTGTGGTCAGGCATGTCGTGCATGATCTGCTTCTTCTCGCCGTTAGGCAATTTCACCTTGATGAAAGCGTTATCAAGACCGATACGCTCTACACCACCCTGTGCCAATACAGACTCATCGTCCATATTATATAATTTGTACTTGATAGATGAACTACCGCAGTTCAGAACCAATACTTTCATTTTGCTTTCAATTTAAAATTTATAGTTTACAGTCTATAGCATAAACCACCCATCTTACAGCAGCTTATCCCTATAAACTGTTAACTGTTAACTATTAACTATATACTTACGCCTTCTTTGCATCCTGTGCCTGGCAAGCTGTGATGGCTACCATGTAGTAGATGTCATCAACAGAGCAACCACGAGAAAGATCGTTAACAGGACGGGCAATACCCTGGAGGATAGGACCGATAGCGATGGCACCACCCAAGCGCTGAACGAGCTTGTAGCCGATGTTACCAACCTCGAGGTTTGGAACTACCAATACGTTAGCCTTACCAGCAACGTCAGAACCTGGAGCCTTCTTGGCAGCTACCTCAGGAACGAGGGCTGCATCAGCCTGAAGTTCACCATCGAGGTGAAGCTCTGGGAACTTCTCCTTAGCGATAGCTACAGCATCCTTTACCTTGTCAATAATATAAACGCTCTTGCCAGTCTCCTTGTTGATAGCATCCTTTGCGCTACCCTTTGTAGAGAAGCTCAACATGGCAATCTGTGGATCAGTAATACCTGCCACTGACTGAGCTGTATGAGCTGTAGTATAGGCAATCTGAGCAAGCTGGTCTGCTGTAGGGTTTGGAGTTACAGCAACGTCACCCATTACTACAACGCCATCCTGACCATACTGCTTCTGGTCTGAGATGAGCAACATAGCACCACTTACGCAAGTGATACCTGGACTGCACTTGATGATCTGAAGAGCTGGACGGAGAGTATCGCCAGTAGTGCTCAATGCACCAGAAATCTGACCGTCAGCGCCCTCAGTCTTGATAATCATACAACCGAGGTAGAGGTTGTTCTTAGTTACGAGTTCACGAGCCTGCTCTACAGTCATGCCCTTCTTCTTGCGAAGTTCAGCGAGCTTCTCAGCATACTCCTCAGTCTTAGGGTTGTTTTGTGGATCAACGATAGTAGCCTTGTCGATGTTGTTAAGACCCCACTGAGCAGCGAGATTCTTAATATTGGCAGGGTTACCGATGAGGATGATGTCTGCGAGATCATCAGCCAAAACTTTATCGGCTGCTTTCAATGTACGCTCCTCTTCTGCTTCAGGGAGCACGATGCGCTGCTTGTCAGCTTTAGCGCGAGCTACGATTTGCTGTAATAAATCCATTTTACTTTTTAATATTTTATATATTTTGTTGTTTCCTAAGTAGATCTGTCAAAGTGTTAGGTGATGTTATCTTGTTTTTCACCTTTTTGCCACATCGACTTTGCAAAAGTACACATTTTCTTTGAAATAGCAGCGATTAAAATGTGTAAAAAAAGCTAAATCGGGAGATTATTCATATCGTAAAGGTTTACGTAGCAGGAAAAGTGATGAATTCTTCACCCTTCGTTCTTCACTCTTCACTTAACTTATATCATTTCCAGAGTAAGGATGCTTTCCAGTTCCTCGGCAGAGAGTCGGAGTTTGAACTCGCCCTTGATGGCCACGCTGATTCGTCCGGTCTCCTCGGATACGATGACGGCGATGGCATCACTGCTCTGTGATATTCCGAGAGCGGCACGATGGCGGAGTCCCAGTTCCTTCGGAATATCGAGGTTATGACTCACAGGCAGAATACATCCGGCTGCCATGATGCGCTTATTGCTCACCACCATGGCTCCATCATGAAGCGGCGAATTCTTGAAGAAAATATTCTCTATCAGCCGCTGGTTAATCTTGGCGTCTATCTCCTCACCCGTATCCATGATGTCCTTCAGTGGAACGCCTCGCTCTATAACGATAAGAGCACCTACGTATTTCTTTGCCATACTCATACACGCCATCACAATCGGCATGATGGTCTCCTTGTTAGCCTCCTTCTGGCTCTCCTTGCTGGAGTGGAAGAAGCGAACCAGCCGGCGCATACCTTTCTGCGAACCGATTTCATAGAGGAATCTACGGATATCCTCCTGGAAGATGACGATGAGGGCGATGACTCCCACGCTCACCAGTTTATCCAGGATAGAACCCAGCAGGCGCATTTCCAGTATCTGACTCACAAAGAGCCAGATTAGCACGAAGAGCATGATGCCCACGAAGATGTTCAGTGAGCGCGATTCCTTCATCAAACGATAAACATAGAACAGCAGCGAGGCTACCAGGAGAATATCGAGAAAATCTTTGATGCCAAATTCTATCATGTACGTCCCTCCTTCATTGCTTCTATTATCTTCACAGCCTCAGCAGCTTCTTTCACATCGTGCACTCTGAGGATGCTGGCGCCCTTCATCAGAGCGATGGTGTCGAGCACGGAAGTTCCATTGAGCGATGTCGTAGCATCTCCACCCAGCAGCTTGTATATCATACTCTTGCGGGAGATGCCTACCAGAACCGGAAGTTCCATCACGTTCAACTTCTCCATCTCATTATAAATCTGATAATTCTGGATGAGATTCTTGCCAAAGCCGAAGCCTGGGTCGAGGATGATGTCCTTGGCTCCCAGGTCACGCAACTGCTGCACTTCTCTTGCAAAGCCCTTCATCATCGTTTCGAGCGTAGGCTGCACCGACATTAATATATAAGGTACCTTCAGTTCGCCCACCACCCGGAACATTTCAGGATATTCCTCCTGTCTCTGCTCCAACGGCACATTGGCGATGCCTGTGATTCCTCCTTCTGATACATCATTGATGATGTCAGCTCCCCACTCCTCGATACACTTACGTGCCAAGGTAGGGCGATAGGTATCTACGGAGACGGCAGCATCCGGTTGCTCCCTGCGAACGATGTCGAGAGCGAACTTCAGGCGTTTTCCCTCCTCCTCTTCCGATACTTCATCGGCACCGGGACGGGTGGAGAAAGCGCCCACATCAATGATGCTTCCACCTTCTTCTATAATCTGATTAGCTCTCTGAGCTATCTCCATTTCTGTCTGTTTTCTACTGCCAGAGTAGAAACTGTCGGGCGTAACGTTCAGGATGCCCATCACCTGAGGGGTACTCAAATCCATCAAGCGCCCCTTGATATTGATTGTATATTCCATCGAATTACAATTCTTTAAGCCACTTTTTCCCTGGCTTTGTGTAAGTCCAGGCAAGAAAGCTACCACCTATGATTGTTCCAACCACAAAGAAAAACAATAGTCCATTGTAAACTTCCATAACTTAATATCTTAAAATTCGATTAGCAATGCCCGCAAAAATGAAGGTCATTACTATACCAAATATAATTACTACATAATTTTTAACTCCAAACTCTCCTTGCAGAATTGGAGCAATACCACCAACCCCAGTTCCAGTAAACGTCAACTGAGATAAATTAAAGAAATAGCCTGCCAGCTTTTCCTTCCTTACTTTCGTTTTATCTTTTTCATCTCTACTACCCATAAAGAGCCTCACTTTCTAAAGATTCATCGAATATTTCTGCAAAAATAGAAAGAATATTCGAGATTACCATCATTTTTTGGGAAAATTGTTTGTTATGTCCATAATTTAGATTACTTTTGCACCCAAAATAACAGTTATAGACTATGGATATTTCAGAACTCTATCAGATTTACCAAGCGCACCCAGTGATTACCACTGACAGCCGCGACTGCCCAGAGGGCAGCATCTTCCTGGCTTTGAAGGGCGCATCGTTTGATGGCAACAAGTTTGCCGACATGGCTTTGGAGAAAGGCTGTGCCTATGTGATTGTTGATGAAAAAGAGTATGCCAAGGAGGGAGACGAGCGCTACATCCTCGTAGAGGACTGCCTCACCACCTTCAAGGAATTAGCCCGTGAGCATCGCCGCCACTTCGATATTCCTGTAGTAGGAATCACCGGAACCAACGGCAAGACCACCACCAAGGAACTCGTCTCTGCCGTTCTCGGCGAGAAGTTCAACGTGATGTTCACCCAGGGCAACTTCAATAATGATGTAGGCGTACCAAAGACCCTCTTCCGTCTCTCACCAGAGAATGAGATTGCCGTTGTAGAGATGGGTGCTTCCCATCCTGGTGACATCCGAAAACTCGTGGAATACGTGGAGCCAACCTGCGGTATGATTACCAACGTAGGCCGTGCCCACCTGCAGGGATTTGGCAGCTTCGAAGGCGTGAAGAAGACCAAGGGAGAGCTCTATGATTACCTCGCAGCCAACGATGCCCTCGTCTTCATCAATGCAGACAACGAGCATCTGATGCAGATGGCTGAGCAGCGCAACATCAACCGCCTCATCACCTACGGCAAGGATGAAAACTGCGATGCATGGGGAGAAGTCATTTCCTGCGCTCCTTTCCTGAAGTTCCGCTGGCGCACCGAGAGTTTCGACTGGCATGAGGTTCAAACCCATCTCATCGGCTCTTACAATATCGACAACATGCTTGCCGCCATCACCATCGGTCTTCATTTCGATGTGAAGCCCCAGCAGATAGATCATGCCCTGGAGAACTACATCCCAAGCAACAACCGTTCGCAATTGGAAGAGACGGCGCACAATAAGCTGGTGGTAGATGCCTACAATGCCAACCCATCTAGCATGGCAGCCGCCATCGAGAACTTCCGCGTGATGGATGTGCCTCATAAGATGGCAATTCTCGGACAGATGGGCGAGCTCGGCGAAGTGAGCCACGAGGAGCACCAGAAGGTAGTAGACCAGTTGCAGGCAGCCGGTCTGGAGAATGTATGGCTGGTGGGCGATGAGTTCAAGGATATTCCATGCAGCTACCGCAAGTTCCAGAATGTAGAGGAAGTGAAGGAAGCGCTCAAGGCGAACCAGCCTCACGACCATTACATCCTCATCAAAGGCAGCAACAGTGTGAAGCTCTTCCAGCTTCCGGAGTTGTTATAAACGGTTATTATCGTACAACTAAAAGGTGTGTGGTTGTACGACTATAGGGTGTTGCCACTAGGCTCGGCAGATGTGCTGACTGCAGTCGGCAGACCTGCTGACTGCAGTCAGCACATCTGCCGAGCCTAGTGGGAATCTCTTAGAAACAGCCTCCTTGAGCCCGATATTCCGACTTCTTGAACCTGAGCAAACGTATTCTTTCACTTGCTCAGTCATATCCTTGTGCTTGTTCAGTCATATCTGTAGGCTTATTCGGATGGCTCATTGAGTTCACTCAGGCACATTGTTTCGCTCACTCAACAGGCCCACAACCCCATCTACATGAATTCTGCAACAGCTTTTTAAATACAAAAGAATTTAACTGTACCATAAGCATTTACATCATTATGAGTTTTACGTAACGAAGATTTCATAATGCAAAGATACGATGAATATTTGCAAACGGCAAACATTTATCGGAAAAAAGTATCAGACATTCAATAAAAAAGTATCTTAGGATACTTGCTCATGTATCTTAAGATACTTGGCAATGTATCCTAAGATACTTTGCAATATAGCTTCTTGTGCCCATGAAGCCTGTTCATCGGTCAACGAAGTAAGTTTCAACATAGGATGAAGCCTACTTGCTGCACATCCCCAGAAAATACTTATGAATCTCCAGACTTTCATTCAGTTCAGGATGAAAGGCAGTAACCAGCTGGTTACCCTGGCGGGCAGCCACAATCTTGCCATCTACTTCAGCCAGAACCTCAGCATCTCCCCACACCTCTTTAATATAAGGAGCACGGATGAAAGTCATAGGGACATTTCCCTCGATGCCCTTCATCGGAGCCTCGATGTAGAAACTGCCCAACTGGCGACCGTAGGCATTTCTCAAAGCCGTGATGTCCATCGAAGCAATGCGCTGACTAGGCTCGCCCTCAATCTTCTTGGCAAGAAGAATCAAGCCGGCACAAGTACCATAAACAGGCAAGCCGACAGCAATCGCCTCCTTCACAGGCTCCATCAATCCCAATTCATTCAAGAGTTTCGCCTGAGTGGTACTCTCACCGCCCGGAATAATCAAGCCATCCTTAGGCTGGTCCCAATCCTTCAACTGGCGAACCTCGAAACTATCCACGCCCAACTGAGCCAACTTCTGTCTGTGCTCAGCAAAAGCGCCTTGTAAAGCTAATACTGCTATTCTCATAACATACTTATCTAATATAAAAGCCCCTTCTTTTGCAGGAGGGGCTCTTATCCGTTATCTCATTTATTATTACTTACCTCTTTCAGCCATGAGCAAAGCAATCTCCTGCTCATTGATACCTACCATTGCCTCGCCGAGGTCCTCGCTCAACTCAGCCAGCATCTTAGGGTCGTTGTAGTTGGTAACAGCCTTCACGATAGCCTGTGCACGCTTAGCTGGGTTACCGCTCTTGAAGATTCCAGAACCTACGAATACACCCTCAGCACCGAGCTGCATCATCAGGGCAGCATCGGCAGGAGTAGCCACACCACCGGCAGCGAAGTTAACCACTGGCAACTTGCCGTTCTCGTGAACATACTTCACCAGGTCGTAAGGAGCCTGCAACTGCTTGGCTGCCTCGTAAAGTTCATCCTCGCTCATAGAAACCAGGCGGCGGATTTCGCTCTGCATCATACGCATGTGGGTAACAGCCTGAACCACATCACCTGTTCCTGGCTCACCCTTGGTACGGATCATGGTAGCACCCTCAGCAATACGGCGGAGTGCCTCGCCCAGGTTCTTGGCACCACAAACGAATGGCACGTCGAACTGAGTCTTGTCGATGTGATAAACATTATCTGCTGGAGAGAGCACCTCGCTCTCGTCGATATAGTCGATTTCGATAGCCTGAAGAATCTGAGCCTCAGCGAAGTGACCGATGCGGCACTTAGCCATTACAGGGATAGAAACAGCCTCCTGAATACCCTTGATCATCTTAGGGTCGCTCATACGTGAAACACCACCTGCTGCACGGATATCAGCTGGAATACGTTCCAGCGCCATTACTGCGCATGCACCTGCTGCCTCTGCGATTTTTGCCTGTTCTGGAGTTGTTACGTCCATAATCACACCACCCTTGAGCATCTGAGCCAAGTTGCGGTTCAATTCTTGTCTATTTTCTGCCATAATTCTTATATTTTTATTCAATTACGGCTGCAAAGAAAACATTTTTCACTGAAAACAGAAAAAAATGTTCCATTTTCTGCAAACATTGAGTCATTTTGTATAAAGAGAGATTCGCAAATATATAAGAGATATTCCTGAATATATAAAGAGGAGGAAAGCTGTTAATTACTAACTCATAGTTTTTTGATGCGAAACTCATAGCTTTTAGGCTCAAAACTCACTATTTTTTGCATCTGGACGTAATGAAAAATGCATCGGGACGTAATAAAAAATGCATCGGGATGTAATAAAAACAGCCTGCATGATGGCAGATTATCGACATCTAGAGGCATCATTTAAGCCTAGTACCGGTCATCATTGATGGCACTTATCTGTCTTCATATAAGGCACTTAGCTATCTTAAGAAGGAACACAAGATGGGCGATAAAAACAGCCAGGGGTTAACAGGGTTAACAGTTAACACCCCAAAAATGCATACTTTTCCCCCTACTCACATATAAAAATAAGTATATATATATTTATTATTATATAGGTAAAAAGGAGGGGGAGGATGCAAAAAACAGCTGTTAACTGTTAACCCTGTTAACCTCTGCCTCTCTTCTGGTCACGAAAAAGTGCATAACATGAAATATCCTGCATCTATCCAAGCAGCATATTCATCTATATATCAACAAGTTACAAATAGCGCAAGCAATCTGCACCATAAAACCAGTAGGTAAACATCGCTAACACAGCCTAAAGACCGAAAGCATTTTCAGCCTGATTTACAAACGAAAATCCCATCTCATCAGGCTGAAAAACCGATGAAATGGGATTAAAAAACGATTATTTGTGCATATTCTTATACTTCAAGAGTGCCTCCAGGAAATAATAATCTGCATAGTTCAGAGGAGTATCAATCTCAGAACCATGAGGCAGAGAACCGGTAGAATGCTTCAGAATAAAGCCACAATTCTCTCCTGGTTTTGCCAGATAAGCATCGCTAGCCAAGGAACGGAGTATCTTTTCGGCATAATCTGAGTATTTCTGACCGTCAGGTACAACCTCACAAAGCTCAAACAAGCCGGCAGCCGTTACTGCTGCAGCCGAAGCATCGCGTGGAGTTTCCTCGGTAACCGGAGCATCATAGTCCCAGTAAGGAATGCAATCTTCTGTCTTCACCCGGCTCATAATCATATCAGCCACATGAACTGCATGATCCAGGAAACGCTTGTCCTTGGTCTCCTTGTAGCAGCGGGTGTAGCCATATACAGCCCAAGCCTGGCCTCTAGCCCAACCGGAATCATCATTCTTGCCCTGGAAGGTGCACTGCTTCTCTACGGTTCCATCGTTGTTGTAGCTCACTACATGATAGCAGGTATAATCCTTCCGGAAGTGATGCTTCATGGTTGTAATCGCATGAGTAACAGCCACATCGTAGTATTTCTTGTCGCCTGTAAGATGATAAGCATTAAACAGGAGGTCGAGATTCATCATGTTGTCGATGATGACAGGGAAGTTCCATGTGCCGAAATCCCAAGAGCGGATGCAGCCGATTTGCTTGTTGAATCGCTTGCAGAGCATGTCGGCAGAACTTACCAGCACAGCCGGAATACTGTCGTTTGGCGAAAGGCGCAATGCATTGCCATAACTGCAGTTCATCATGAAACCGATGTCATGAGTCTTGTCATAGAGACGTACCGGATAAAGCAGATTGGTATATTGGATGGCCTGCTTCTTCAGTTCCTCCTTGCCGGTCAGCTCGTAAGCATACCACAGAGAACCAGGGAAGAAGCCGCTGGTCCAGTCGTAGATGTCGCAAGTGCGGAGCGAACCCATCAGAGAATCTACCGGTACGCGGAGAGAATCCTGGAAGGTCTTGCGATTTCTTTCCAGCTGGCTTTCGAGGAATTCCAACTTGTAAGGTACCCAGATAGAACGTGGGAAGACTCCCTGACCATCCAATTTTTCAGCCGTACTTTCCAACTGCTGGCAAGCTATTTCTTCAGCATTGGCAACCCAGTCTTCATTCTGGGTTTTCGTAGTACAGCTCAGGCAGGCTAAGCCTACCAGAGCTGAGAGGATTATTTTTTTTCTCATATATAATATAGTATTTTTAGTTATTATTGAATATTCCAAGACAGTTGCTGCTTCTTGCCGTTCACCTTGACGCTCACCTTCAGGCTCTTGTCGGTAGAACTGATTACCTTGCCCATAGCAGAAACGCTCTTCACGTCCTTGCCAGGATAGATGACGGTTACGAAGCGAACCGGTTTCTCATCCTTTTTGTTTACATTGAATGAGAATGATGGGCGGGCGGTCTTCTTGCGGTAAGCGGTAGAATACCAGCCTTCTTCCTGCTTCAGATCCATGGCAGAGGCGCTGCTGCAAGCTATCATCACATTGCTCTCGCCCTTATATTCCGTACGGATGGTGTTCTTCTCGGTAGAAGTTTTGCCGTCGGTAAGCAGATAATGGAGATTGAGCTGGCCGGTAGCGCTGCCGATTGCCTCGTCTACGATGACATAATAGGTCTGGTCTACGAAGAATACGGTGCGGCGATGGTCAAGATTCCTGTAGCTTGGGTTCTGGGTTACCAGCACCTGCTGGTTGCCGTCTGGCTGCCACAGGAGGGTCTTTGACTCTGTTGTCTCCAGATTCTTATTGTCGAGCGTCAATGTGTTGTGCACACAGGTCTGACGGAACCAGTCGCGCATCTTCTGCACCTCACCCGGTCCGGCATAGATGTAGGAGCCGCTGTCTGGGAAGAGGTTCTTGCCGTTAAACCAGAGGTCGAAGGTTCCGTTGTCTGGCTGACAGTGCCATTCGCCCTTAGGTCCAGCCTTTACCACCATCACGGTAGAATTCATGTCCCATCCGTTGCGGAAGGTGAAGAAACCTGATGTGAGGAATCCCTTAGAGAGATTGGCTGGCGCCTTGCCCTTCTTGCCCTGAGTAGCAAACCACTTGATGGCCTCATTGTTAGGGAAGAGTTTCATCCACTTCCTGTAGTTGCCCAGTTCTTCCTTCATATCGCCCTTCTTCGCATCGCTGAAGCAAGGATTGCTGTAATCAGGGAAACAGATGTTGAAATAGAAGGTAATCATATTCTCCACAGTATCTACGTATGACTGCGGAATGGCGCTGATGCAGTTGTTTGCCTGCGCCACAACGAGGGCTCTGATGAAGATGCCGATGCAGGCGAGATGGTAGTGAGGGTCGAGCTCAAACTGACCGCCATCATCGAATACCTGCTTCTTGATTTCGCGGTTCAGGATACCGATGCCGCTCTGCTGCCAGGTCTTTGCATCTTTCAACTCTGGGAAGAATGTACCGGCAAAGAACATGCGCTGAGCCTCGAAGAGCAGATGGTTGCCCATCTTGGAATAGTGGCCCAGGATGTATTCTGCATGGCGGTTATAGTTGACCAGGAACTCTGTGAGGAACTCCGGTGTGAAGTTAGGAGAATTGACAAACAGGGTGAACTGGCTAATCTGATCCTGCAGACGATGAGAGATTTCGAGAGGTCTCCATGCGAAGCGTGCATTCTCTACGTCATCAGAGAACTTCTTGTTGTCCTTCATCTCATACTGGTTGGAAGTAACCTCAACCAGCGGATTCTTCTTAATCCAGTCGAGATATTCAGCCTTCCACTCAATGGCGTATTTCTCGTCCTTGGTAATCTGGTAAACCTTGCCCATCGGTGTGAACCACTTGTGGCGGTGCAACTGCCAGCGAAGTTCATTATCTTTCACAGGCCAGTATTTCCAGTTGATGTCCTTACCGTAATTATATGAAGGCTGGTAGCCGTCGTGCACATAGAAAGTATGCTCCAGCGCATCATCAGCCCACTTTCTCTGTCGGGCAGAGACGGTGATTTTCTTCATATCCACATCAGGATTATGGATTCCCGTACGCGTTCTATAATAATTCAGGAGCAATTCAGCAGCCTTCTTTTCATTACCTTTCTGGTATTCGGCCTTGACAGCCTCCAGTCCGGGATAGTCTAGATTAATGATGGAGAAAACGTCAGTGTTGACCTTTTCGCCTTCCTCTCTGGCAGCCATCAACTGAGTTGACGTCATTAAAAGGAAAATAAGATTGAATAAAAAAATAACTTTTTTCATCTTGATTGGTTTAGTTAAACTTCTGTTGTTTTATAATTTGGTTGCAAAATTACGAAATATTTCCATACCCGGCTATCATTTTTGTAAAAACGGGTTTTAATTGCGTACAAAAGGCAGTTTTGTACGCAAATAACATTCGTTTGTACGCTTTTAAAAGCCATATATGAACCAAAATATGTATCTTTGCAGCAGATTTTTAAACCGAACAAAACTTAAACGTAAAAACATTATTATATATATATGAAGAATCGTTTAACCGTGATAGGATATTACTCCTTAATCCCAATGGCTGCCATTGCTCAAGAACGCATGAACATCATCTATATCATGACAGACCAGCAAGCAGCAACAGCCATGAGCTGTTCCGGCAACCAGGACCTGAAAACTCCAGCAATGGATGCATTGGCAAAAAGAGGCGTCAGATTTACCAATGCCTACTGCGCGCTCCCGCTGAGCGGTCCGTCGCGCTCTGCCATGTTTACGGGTTACATGCCTTCAGACATCGGAATGCAGGAAAATGAAACTCCTCTGCCCGACTCTGTAAGAACCCGCACACTGGGAAACATGATGGAAGAAGCCGGCTACGAATGCGCCTACGCCGGAAAATGGCACGTCAATACCAATTTCCTGCCAGGCGAACATGCTTTCGGATTCAGAAACCTGCACGGACATAATGACAAGGGACTTGCCGAGGATGCGGTAGAATTCCTCCGCCATCGCGACAAGAGCAAGCCATTCTTCCTGGTTGCATCGTTCAACATGCCTCACGGCATTTGCGAATATGCCCGCCACCAGAACATTCCTTTTGGAGAGGTGAAGGAGCCGGAACTGAAAGACTGTCCGCAACTACCTGCCAACTTTGCGGTCAATCCTTATGATGCAACAGCGCTCGCCTTCGAAAAGACAAGAAACCACCGCCTGTATCCAACGCTCGACTATACACCCGACGACTGGCGGAAATATCTCTACTCCTACTACCGGCAGACAGAGATGGGAGACCACGAGATAGGCAAGATTCTGAACGAGATAGACAAAGAAGGCTTATGGAAGAACACGGTAGTGATCTTTACAAGCGATCATGGAGATGGAGCCGCCCAGCACCAGTGGAACCAGAAAACGGTACTCTACGAAAGCGTAGCCAACATCCCGTTCATCATCTGTCTGCCGAAAGGCAAGAATGCAGGCAAGGTGCTTCCGCAACTGGTAAACAACGGCATAGACCTGATGCCAACCATCTGCGATTTCGCAGGAATCCCAGTACCAGCCCACTGCCAGGGCAAAAGCCTAAGAAAGGTAGCAGAAACCGGCAACCCTAACCTGGAGCATCAGGAATACGTGGTTACAGAAACGGTTTTCGCACAGACAGCAGGCACCATAGGATGGATGGTTCGTACAAAAGATTACAAATATGTACTCTACGACACCGGCCGCTACCGCGAACAGCTTTACGACATGAACACCGACAGAGGCGAAATGAGAAACCTCGCCATGGAGCGCAAATACAGCGATATTGTAAAGCAGCATCGCAAACTGCTGGGAGAATGGATGGACAAACATCCGTCCCGACTGACAAGATTCAAGAATAAATATATTCCAAAAGACTAACAATAAATCATCATAATGAACAAGAAAAGGAACAATTATCTCTCTCGTACGGCTTTTGCGGTATTATTCATCGCCGCTTTGGGCACTCAAGCAGTTGCCCAAAGCCGTATTTTTCTCAAGGAAACGACCTTGATGCATGAGATGAGGGCCACTCCTTCACCGCTGGATGGTGAAATGGTAGACGACCGGAAAGTCTCTTTCCAATGGCCTCTTCCCGATGCATTCAACAACTCCATCGTTCCCTTCGACGGATTTGAGGAAACATCCAAGCCAGATAAATCCACCTTATTATATAGGGTAAGATATTCACAGGATCCGAGCTTCCAGAATGGAACGGTGACCTGGGAAACCCGCTGGCCGATGTTCAATCCAGACAAAGACCTGGCTCACGGCAAATGGTACTGGCAATACGGATACGTAACCAACGGAAAGGTGAAATGGTCAGAGCGTCTTCAGTTTAGCGTAGGCGACAACGGCAAGAAATTCTGTCCTCCTTCCTTCGACAAGGTAGTAGCAGGATTGCCAACCGACCATCCGCGCATCTGGATGACCCAGAAAGACTGGGAACAGTTCATGCAGCGCAGCTCTACCCGGAAAGAATACAAATGGTATATTGACAAGGCAGAGAAGGTGTTGAAGACCAAGATGAAAGGACTTGACGACATCAACACCAGCAAACTGAGCGAGCTGAAGAACACCGTACAGCGCAAGGCCTACCTCACCCGTGAGAGCCGCCGCATCATCGACGTGGAAGAAGCCAACTGCTACGCACTGGTCTATGCCTATCTGCTGACCAAGGACGAGCGTTACGCCAAGGAAGCCCTGAAGCGCATGCTCACCATGGTAGACTGGAACAAGAGCGAGAAAGTGAAGGGAGACTTTAACGATACAGCCCTGCTCTCAACCTGCACCATGGCTTACGACTCCTTCTTCAACATTCTCACAGCAGAAGAACGGGCTTCGCTCTTAGGAGCCATCCGCGAAAAGGCAGGAAGCCTCTACAGACAGTATAACAACCATCTGGAGAACCACATCGCCGACAACCACGTATGGCAGATGACCCTCCGCATCCTCACCATGGCTTCCTTTGCCACCTACAATGAGATTCCAGAGGCTGCACTCTGGGCCAACTACTGCTACAATGTATGGGTAGCCCGCATGCCTGGACTCAACAAGGACGGAGCCTGGCACAACGGCGATTCTTACTTCACGGTAAATACCCGCACGCTGATAGAAGTGCCTTATTTCTACAGCCGCCTCTCAGGTTTTGACTTCTTCCAGGATCCGTGGTACAGGAACAATATCCAGTATGCTATCTTCCAACAGCCTCCATTTTCAAAATCGGGCGGCAACGGAAGTTCGCACCAGAAGGTATTGCAGCCTAACGCCATCCGCATAGGTTATCTGGATGCACTGGCAAGAATCACAGGCGACACATACGCAGCCGATTTCGTAAGAAGAACCCTGGCAGAACAGCCGGGCTATCTGAAGAAAGCATTCCTGGCTAAGCCGGGCGACCTCTCCTGGTTCCGCCTGCAATACGCCAAGCCGCTGCCTAAGGGCAAAGGTCTCGCTGACCTGCCATTGGGACGAGTGTTCCCGGAAAGCGGACTGGCTTCGTTCATGACCGACTGGAACGACTATCATGACAATGCGATGTGGAGTTTCCGCTCCAGTCCATACGGTTCCACCTCTCATGCCATCGCCAACCAGAATGCATTCAACACCTTCTACGGTGGCAAGTCGCTCTTCTACAGCAGCGGTCATCATACCTCGTTTGTAGATCGCCACGCCATCTACTGCCACCGGGCAACACGTGCCCACAATACCATCTTGGTAAACGGCATGGGGCAGCGCATCGGCACAGAAGGCTACGGTTGGATTCCACGCTACTATGTGGGCAAGAACATCAGTTATGTGCTGGGAGATGCTTCCAATGCATACGGCGAAATCATCTCTCCACTCTGGAAGAAGCGGTTCGAACAGGCCGACATAGAAGGCTCGCCTAAGACAGGCTGGGACAAGAATCATCTCAAAACCTATCGCCGCCACATGATAGACCTCGGCAATTCCGGCCTGATGTTCATCTACGATGAGCTGGAAGCAGACGAACCCGTTACATGGAACTATCTGCTCCACACCGTCATCCAGCCGATGACAACGCAGCAGGAAGGCAAGGCAGTACACGTGGAAGCAGCCAACGGCGTAGGAATCTCGGATGCCTACATCTTCTCTTCATCCAAACTGAAGACAGAGATGACCGACCAGTTCTTCTATCCGGCTACCAACTGGCTGAAATCTGACGACAAGGGTAATTTCACTCCAACCCCTAATCACTGGCATTTCACTGCCACATCAGAAAAGAGCCAGAACTACCACTTCGCAACCATCATCGACACTCATGCCAAGGACGCAGCAGTGCGCAAGCCTGTGATGAAAAATGGCAAGATAAAAGTAGGCGACTGGACCATAGAGGTAGAACTGAAGGCAAACGGCAAGGGATTCTTCCATGCAGTGAACGGCAAAACAAAGGCAGAAATCATCTACAAGGGCGAGGGAACCCTCATCAAAGATGGAGGTAAGGAACTCAACCTGACAGATAAGTTGCCAAAATTAGAAATTTAATCATCATAATAATTAAAAACTACAAGATATGAACTACAAAAAAGTTTTAACGTGTTTGGCAGTCTCGCTGGCTGCACTGGACATTTCAGCCCAGAGCACTACGATTCACGGAAAGGTAGTCGATAATGAAGGACTCGAAGTTATCGGCGCTACCATTTCCCTCAAAGGTGAAAAAGGAATCGGTACCGTTACTGACCTGGACGGTAACTTTACCCTGAAGACGAAAAATGCATCTAAGGACATTCTTGTTGTCTCTTATATCGGAATGAAGACACAGGAAGTACGCGTCAAGGGCAAGAGCCAGATTGACGTACGTCTGGAAACTGATGCCATCAATATGGACGATGTGGTAGTAATCGGTTATGCTACTGTACAGCGCAAGGACCTTACCGGTTCTGTATCTTCTATCAAGAGCGATGAACTGCTCAAGGTTCCTGCTGGCGACATTTCACAGGCCTTGGCTGGACGTATCGCCGGTTTGCAGGTAATGTCTGCCGACGGTGCTCCTGGTGCAGGTGTCAGCATCCGTGTACGTGGAGGAATTTCCATCTCACAGAGCAATGAGCCTCTCTACGTCATCGACGGATTCCCAACAGAAGACGGACTCTCTAACCTCGACCCAGCCAGCATCGAGAGCATCGACGTGCTCAAGGATGCTTCAGCTACGGCAATCTATGGTGCCCGCGGTGCAAATGGTGTTGTGGTTGTCACAACCAAGCAGGGGTCTACCAACAGTAAGGCTACCATCAGCTTCGATTCTTATATAGGATGGCGCAAGATGATGAACAAGCTCGACGTGATGAACGTAAAGGAGTTCGTACTCGCTGACTATGAGCGCACACTCGGTACGCTGACAGCAGACAAGACCATGGACCAGTGGAACAGCCTATACGGCACATACGAGGACATCGATGCCAACTACGCCAACCGCGCAGGAATCGACTGGCAGAAAGAGACTTTGGGACGCACAACCTTCGTACAGAACTATCGCGTAAGCGTACAGGGCGGCAACAAGGACAACCAGTACTCTGCAGCCTACAATTTCTTCCGCGATGAAGGTGCCATGGTTTTCAGTGGCGACAAGAAGCACAACATCACGCTCAACTTCAAGAGCAAGATTAACAAGCGCCTCACCTTCTCTGCTCGTGCCAACATCGACGTACGCAAGATCTGGGGTTTGGGAACAGCCCAGAATGGTGACGCAAGATTCGGTAAGATGAGCGCTATCCTACAATATCGCCCTACAGCCGGCATCAAGGGAGATGATTCTTCACTCCTCGAAGGAGAAGACCCTATCCTGGCTGACGATAGCGGTAACACCATGCAGAGTCCACTGATTACTGCACGCGAGGAGACCAACGAACGCGAGTTCCGTACCTTCGCTACCAATGGCGACCTTACTTACAACATCATGAAGGGACTAAACTGGCGCACCACTGTAGGTTACCGCTACCAGACACGCCGCAACGCCCTTTTCTACGGAGACGAGAGTGTGACCGCCAAGCGTACCAGTATCAACGGCTCTATCGATACATTCGAATATGAGACATTCCAGGTTTCTAACACCTTATCATATAATAAGAAGTTCAATAAGGCTCATAACCTTACAGCCCTGCTGGGTCAGGAGTATGTAAGCCGCGGAACCCGTAGCTTCGGTGCTGCTGCCGACCACTTCCCTAACGACCGTTTCGGATTGGCAGACATGGGACTCGGTACTCCTACCGTGGTAAAATCCAGCCAGAACTATGACGATAAGCTCGTTTCATTCTTCGGCCGTCTGAATTATAACTACAAGGACCTCTACCTCTTTACAGCATCTCTGCGTGCCGATGGTTCTTCTAAGTTCGGTAAGGACAACAAGTGGGGTTACTTCCCAGCATTCTCAGGAGCCTGGCGTTTGGCAGAAGAGAAATTCATCAAGGATCTGAATATCTTCTCAGACTTGAAACTCCGCATGGGTTACGGTCTTGCAGGTAACAACCGTATCGGCAGCTACAGCAGTCTGGCTACCTTAGGTCCGGTATTCACAGCAGTAGGCAATGGTCTGGGTACAGGATATGCTACCAACAGAATTCCTAACGAGAAACTGAAATGGGAGGCAAACAAGACCTTCAACTTCAGTATGGACTTCGGATTCTTCAACCAGCGTCTGACCATCTCTCCAGAGTTCTACATCAACAAGAGTAGCAATCTCTTGCTCGAGACAACCCTGCCTTACTCATCAGGTTACAGAACCATGATTATCAACGCAGGCAAGACCAAGAACCAGGGTATTGACCTGACCATCAACTCTGTGAACATCGACAAGCCATCGTTCACCTGGCGTTCTGCCATTACGCTCTCTCACAACAAGAACACCGTAGAGGCACTGACTGGTGAAGAGGTACAGTATGTCCAGGCAAACTTCGGTTTTGCCCAGAATACACACCGCGTGGCAATAGGTGAGCCTTTAGGACAGTTCTACGGATTCAAGACCGCAGGCATCTATACAGCAGACGATTTCGAGAGCTATGATGAGGCAACCGGCATCTACAAGTTGAAGGACGGAATTCCTTATCACGGAGATAAGAACAAGGTGAAGCCTGGTATGTGGAAGTTCGAGGACGTGGACAGAAATGGAATGATCGGCGAGGAAGACAAGACGATTATCGGTCATGCAAGTCCTAAGGTTTATGGAGGTATCAACAACACCTTCAATGTGGGCAACTTCGACTTGAGTCTTTACTTCACCTACAGCATCGGTGGTGAATTGCTGAATGCAACCAAGCTGACCAACAGTAAGGTAGGTACAGTAAACCGCAATGCACTCGACGTAATGAACAGTTCAAACCGCTGGATGACTATCAACAGCGAGGGTAAGATTGTAACAGATCTGGCTAAGCTGGCAGAAATCAACCAGGGCAAGACTGTAGCAGCTTACTACGACTGCTTCGAGGGTAACAACTATATACACTCATGGGCTGTAGAGGACGCTTCTTACCTGAAACTGAGCAACTTGACTCTCGGTTACACCTTCCCAACCCGCACCTTGCGCAAGGTAGGTATCCGCAAGTTGAGATTCTATGCAACAGCCAACAATCTCTTCACCATCACGAGCTATTCAGGCTACGATCCAGAGGTTTCCAACTTCGGTCAGGCCACTAAGGCAGGTGTCGATTACGGAGCTTACCCACGCAGCCGCTCATTTATCTTCGGTATGAACCTATCATTCTAAATAATTCGACAGTTATGAAAAAATATATATTCATTGCAGCAGCAATATTGGGTGCGTCGGGCATGATTTCCTGTACCGACACACTCACCGAGAAACCAGACTCATTCTATGAGAAGGATTCTTACTTTACAGATGCCCAGAATGCAGACATGGCAGTATTGGGAATCTACAATTCCATCTCCGACCAGAACCACTATGGTTCAGCAGAAATGGTAACTCCTTCATCCGATGACATGTACATGGTCAATGGAACGAACAAGGACAATACCCGCCGCGACATCAGCCATTACAATGTAGAGGCAGGTAATATCTGGTTGCAGAACATCTGGATTCTGAACTATCAGGGTATAGACCGTGCCAACATGTGCATCGGTGGCATCAGGAGTATGGCCGGCTACGAAAGTAACGAGAAATTACAGAAGCTGGATGCAGAGGCACGCTTTCTCCGTGCATTCCAGGCTTTCGACCTGGTGAAATACTGGGGTGACGTACCATTCAAGACCACCTATTCAAAGGATTACAGTTCTGCATACACAGCACGTGTAGATCGTGATCAGATTTTCGACCAGATGGTAGAGGACCTCAACTTCGCGAAGGAACACTTGCCATGGGCTACCGCAACTTCCAGTCCGGAGCGTGCTACCCAGGGAGCAGCCCGTGCCATGCTGATGCGCGTATTACTGCAGCGTGCAGGTCATACCTGGGGTATGGATGGCGACAGAATACCAAGTGCAGAGAAGCGCAAGGAATATTTTGAGCAGGTAGTAAAGGAATGGGAAGCATTTGCAGGCAGCAACCACGATTTCTTCACCGGAGGTTACGAGGAGTTGTTCAAGAGTTTCAACCAATTGATACTCAATAATCAGGAAAGCCTCTTCGAAATTGCCTTCACACATGAGCAGGGCAAGAGATCAGGTGGCTGGTGGGGTTCGTTCAATGGCCCAGAAGTAGGAGCACCCGTAGTGGCCCCTACTGAAACTGGAAAGGTTATGGGACGCGCCAATGCTTTCTTACGTGTAATTCCTGAATGGTTCGACTTCTATGATGAAAACGACCAGCGTCGCGATGTTACGATTTGCCGCTATGGTTTCAAGTGGGATAACGCGAAGAAGCAGCATGTGAAGAACAACTTCGCCACCGATGAGGGTAAGGGTAAATGGTTCCCAGGCAAATGGCGCAGAGAATGGATGCCTATCGGATTCAAGGATCCTAACTGTACTGATGTTAACTACTGCGTACTCCGCTATGCAGACGTAGTGCTCATGGCAGCCGAGGCTTACAACGAGTTGGGTAATACAGATATGGCTTGGACTCTGATCAATAAGGTACGCTGCCGTGCCGGTGCTACAGAAGTCAACGCAGCCAACTACAATGCCATCTATCACAAGGCTGGCATGTATAATCTCGTTAAACTTGATGAAGCAGGTAATGAGACTGGCCAGGCTTTCATCGCTGATAACGATGAGCAGGGTAAGGTTCGCACCGCTCTCTACTGGGAACGTGGCTTTGAGTTGGCTTTCGAGGGTCAGCGTAAGTACGACCTCATCCGTTGGGGTGTTTTGAAAGATGCTCTTGTACGTTTCGGAACCAAATGCCATTTCAATAAGGGTACAAACAAGGGTTATCCTGCTTATATCAACTTCGTTGAGGGCAAGCACCAGTTGTTCCCTATTCCATTGATTGAAATCCAGTCTAATGGTCTTTTGGAGGGCAAGAACAACCCTGGTTATAATTAATCAATACAAATGAGCCGGTTCGGAATAAAAGAACCGGTTCATAAACCAACTATCAAACAAAAGGAACAATGAACAAGATAAAAATATTTCTCATTGCGCTCGTAGCAATGGTTTGCGGCTCTGCCAATGCACAGACTGCTACAGAAACTTTCAATTTTCCTAAGATGACCGACATTCCTACTGGCGCATGGACAATCAACCAGAAACTGGATGGCGTATCTATCGTAAGAAAGAAGTCAAACCTCACCATGACCTTTGCTACAGCAGACGGCAAGAAAGCTCCTGAATATGCAATCGATGCTAACAACAAGGGTATAGATGTTCAGGCTGCCTGTCTGTTGCCAGGCAATACGCTGACCATCTCTACAGAGAAGAAGAACATCGTGAGCGTACAGTTCTACTATCTCTCCAAGAGCAAAGCTGCCATCGGCAAGAATTACCAGATTACTCCAGAAGGAACTTATCCTGGCGAGAAGGCTTACACCTATATTTGGACGGGTAAGACCCAGAAATTCGAAATGAAGAACCTGACCAACAAGGCAGGTATCGAAATCCATAAAATCGTAGTAACTTACAAGGATGCAGAATAAGCATCCTCTCCATTCTACGAGTAAATCCAATCAACTATTAATTATTAAACAGAACAGTTATGAAGAAATTTTTAAAGTTGGCTCTTATAGCCATTGTAGCATTCGCTAGTAACAATGTTTTCGCACAGGAAACTATTGATATGAACCTGTACGGACTGAAAGACAAAACCTGGACAGTAGGTCAGAGTTTGGATGGTGTTTCATATACAGACGAGAAATCTGAAATTGAAATCAGCTTCAGCAAAGGTGATGGCACCGCAGACCCTACCTTTATCGAATATGACACCAAGAAAAACGGCGTTATGTCATGGACTACAAACTTGGTAAAGGGTAACACACTCACCTTAAAGAGTACCAAGCATACAATTACAGAAATTAAATTTGAGTTTACTTTTGGAAGCAATTCTGCACAGATCAAAAATGATGTTCCAAACTACGAGTTTTCAGCAACAGGTGATTTTACCTACGAAAAACCTATCTGGAAAGGCCGTAGCAGCATCATAACCTTGAAGAACACAAAGAAGGGCGCTATCCAGGTAAGAAAACTTTCAATTACTTATGTAGATGGTGTTACCGGTATTGAGAAAGTTACTACTGTCAATATAAAGAAAGATAATAAAGTATACGACCTTGCAGGCAACTACGTTGGTAATGACATCAAAGCAGTAAAGGCTGGTGTTTACATCGTAAATGGCAAGAAGATCGTTAAAAAGTAATCAAAAAACAGCATGAAAATATTAACACCCCATAAACTAAACTTAATGTTAGCACTGCTACCGGCAGTGCTAATGTTAGGTTGTTCCAGCTCAGAGGAATATATAGAACCACCTGCTGAACCGGAACCTCCAACAGAGATTGAGGGGGAAGAGAAAACCTACCCTGAAGCCTGGCACGATAAGATGCGAACCCGCCCTTATCCGCAAATCGACAACGAACTAATCATCAATCCATCGCCACTGATTGTTCCGATGAACATGAAGGTGTCTGACAGTTTGCAGTTTGAACTTTCTCAAGATCCTGCGTTCGAAACATCAGTCAACCGCTCGGCAATGCAGGCTTGGTGTATGTACAATCCTCATCGCACCTTGGAAAACGGTACATGGTATTGGCGCTACCGCCAGAAGTCGAAGGATGGAAAAATATCCGACTGGAGCAAAAGCTATCAGTTCAAAGTAGAAGGAAATACTGACAACTTCGTAACACCAGCATTCGCTACCATCGAGAAGAATATTCCAACCACACATCCGAGACTCTATTGTTTCCTCAATGATGTACTGCCGGAAGCACAGGATAAGGTGAAATCCCTGGTAGATTACAAGGCGATGATTAACCTGGCGAATACGGAAGTAAATAGAGATGTAGATGGAATGGCAAATCCTTGGGCCAATGCAGGAAAGACATTGAAATACACTACACTCTATCTGCATACGGCATACGTGATGACCAAGAGTGAGCGCGTGGCGAGCAAGGACAAGACCTTTGCCCAACAACATGCTAACTACAAGGAAAAAATGCTCAGCGTGTTACGTAAGCTCCTTTCTACACCATTGCCAGACAACCAGCTCTTCGCTTCCAACTTCGAAAGTACCGACATAGCGCTCAGCATCATACCTATATATGATGAATTCTATGACGAGTTGACAACTACCGAGCGAGCACAGGTAGAGAAGATTCTGATGCGCCTGCTGAGATATTACTATCCACGCCAGTGCACATACGAAGAAAACCATATCTTCGACAACCACTTCTGGCAACAGAACATGCGTGTGCTGATGCAATGTGCATTACTGCTTTGCGACAAACCAGCCCACCGCGACGAGGTGCTCCCTATTATGGAATACTACTATGAACTCTGGACTGCCCGTGCACCATCAATGGGTTACAACCGTGACGGAGGCTGGCAGAACGGAACCAAGTATTTTGCCAATAACGTAGAAACACTCTACTATGTTCCGAAACTGTTCAGCCACATCGCACAAAGCAACTTTCTCCTGCATCCATGGTTTAAGAAGGCAGGCGAGGCTATCGTCTATACATGGCCACCATCATCCAAGAGTCTCGGTTTCGGAGACGGATGGGAATGGTATGATGCACCACAGAGACAGCGAGTAGCCTATGCCGACTTCCTAGCAAGAGAACTGGGAGATGCCTACGCAGGATGGTACGCAGCACAACAGCCAAAGTCTTTGAGAAATGACCCGGAATTGCGTCTCTACCGTATGGCTAATTGCCAGAAGAATGACTATGTATCCGACTTCCCTGACACGCATCCTAAAATGATGTGGCTGGAAGATATGGGCGAGGTCATTGCACATTCTGATGTGAAAAACATTGATAACGACTTTGCCATGTCATTCCGTTCGAGCACCTTCGGATCTGGAAGTCACACATTGGCAGACCAGAACAGTTTCAATGTACTCTATCGTGGCGACTATGTCTACAACAGTACTGGCTACTACCAGAACTTCAGCGACAAGCACAACATTCTGTCTTACCGCCACAGCCGTGCACACAACACGATTCTGGTAGATGGTATCGGACAGCCATTCTCTACTACAGGCTATGGCGACATAACGAGAGCCATGAGCGGTGATCACATCGCCTACGCTCTGGGAGATGGCTCTCATGCCTATAGTAGTGTAACTGATGACGAAATGTGGCTGGACGCATTCAAGAAGGCAGGCATTACGCAGACCGCAGAATTCGGTTTCGGTGTTACGCCGCTCAAGAAATACAGAAGACATGTATTGATGCTCTATCCTGACAATATCATACTGATGTATGATGAGTTGGAGGCAACACGCCCTGTAAGATGGGATTGGCTCCTGCACAGTCAGGTAGCTTTCAACATCGACAATAAGCAGAAGACACTCACTACGGAGAATGCATCCAAGGGATTCGTAGCACAGACCCGTCTGTTCTGTAACGATGCCATGAAAATGAGCCAGACCAATGAATTCTTTGTAAACCCTACTTCTGGCATTACTGCGAAATACCCTAAACAGTGGCATTTCACTGCTCAGATTACCAATCAAGCCTCTACCCGAATATTAGCCATCATGCAGGTTGCTGACTCCAAGACCGGTTTGAATCAGATTATCAGCAGCGGCAACACCTTCCGAATCGGAAATTGGGTGATTGAAGCAAACATGTCTTCATCTGGTAAGGCTTACCTGAAAATAGCAAACACAATATTAGAAAATGTCAGTTTTGAATATTCGGAATTGGGAAATTCCACATTAAATGATACCGTCAAAGGAATGGTAAAGAAACAAACACAAACTGATCACGTCAATATAAAGACCAGGGGCATAAGATAAAAGTTAGTGATAACTGAAGCCCCAAAAACCAAAGCGGCACGGCTCACTATTGAACCATGCCGCTTTTCTATTTTCATTTTATCTTGAAGATTTAGCAACCGCGTTGCTCCGCCTCATCATGTTCATTTTTCGCCTCAGCCTGTTCCTTTGAATATTCCGTTGGCAAACAGCCAAAGTACTTCTTGAAACTGGTGGTGAAGTAAGAAGGCGTAGCAAATCCCACAAGGAAACTGATTTCAGCAATACTCTTCTCATTACAGAGAATCATCTCGGCAGCCGTATTCAGGCGAATGCGGCGGATAAACTCCTTCACACTCTCACCCGTAAGCGCCTTCATCTTCGTATAAAGACTAGTACGGCTCATCAGCATCTCCCGTGCAAATATATCAGTAGAGAACTTTTCATCGTTCAAGTACTTCTTCACCACCTGAAGTGCATTCTCCAGCCACTCTTCATCAAGCGAGTTGACCGTAATCTTAGGCGGCTCAATCTTCTTGGATTGGCGATAACGCTCAATCATCAGTTTGTGAGTGCGCAGAATATTAAAAATCTTCGCCTTCACAATAGCCAAAGAGAACGGCTTAGGTATATAGTCATCTGCCCCCATCTTCAGTCCTGCCAGCTGCTCTTCTACATCCACCTTAGCAGAAAGGATGATGACAGGGATATGACTGGTCTGAAGATTACTCTTAACAGCATTGCAGAGTTGGATACCATCCATCTCCGGCATCATGACATCAGTAAGGATGAGGTTCACCTCGTTCTCTTCCAGTACCTTCAATGCTTCTTTGCCGTCAGCGGCCTCAAACACCTGATAGATGGAAGAAAGTGAATGGCTGAGATAATGCCTGATTTCCCGGTTGTCCTCCACCACAAGCACTTTATCCTGCTCTTCTTCTGTAGAATTCCCCGTAGCGGATTCCTCCTCCACCTGCTCATCCTCAGGACCTATATGCGAGCCATAGAATGTATCGATGTCCTTAGCCTTGATTTCCTCTTCCGTAGCAATTTCCTCCTTCGAGAAATTTTCCTGGCGGACAGGAAGGGTAATGATGAAGGAACTTCCCCTACCCTCCTCACTTTCTACAGCAAGCTGACCATGGTACAACTGCACCAGACGGGTGATGATGGAAAGACCGATGCCCCAACCGCCCGACTGCTGGCCCTTTACCTGATAGAAACGTTCAAAAATCTTGTTTTTCTGCTCATCAGGTATTCCCTTGCCCGTATCAGCTACACGCAACTGCAGATGACCATCAGCAGTTTGTGCCGTAATCAGAATCGACTTGCCGTCAGGTGTATATTTGAATGCATTAGACAGCAGGTTGGTAAGTATCAGATCCAGATAGTTCGGATCGCAGAGCACCAGTTTGTCTTCTAATTCACAACGATACTGATAATCAATGTTGCGTTTCGCCGCACTGTCAGCAAAGAGTGAATAGTTTTTTCTGATAATAGCCTCCAGATCTATAGGGCGCACCTTAAGTTTGAAAACACCCAGTTCAGCTCTCCGGTAATCCATCAACTGATTAACGAGATGAATCAACCGGTTCACATTCTTCTGAATCAGGTTCAGTCTGTTCTTGACCCAATGCTCTTGTGGACGCATCATCACTTCCTCCAGAGGTGATGAGATAAGCGTGAGAGGCGTACGCAGTTCATGCGAGATATCGATAAAAAAACGCTGGCGCATCTCATACATTTCCTGCTTGCGTATCTGTTCATTATGCTCCTGTATTCTCATCTGCTTTTCCCTTTCCCGATTCTGGAAGAAGCGTAAAACAGCATAGAGCAGCCCCACGAAGACTAATACATAAATTATCTTAGCCGACCAAGTAGCATACCAAGGGGAAAGCACCTGAATCTCCAGCACTGTAGGCTTCTCATTCCATTTGTCATCATTATTGGCAGCCTTGGCCAGGAAACGGTAGGTTCCCGGTGGCAGATAAGAATAGACAACCATCTGCTCATCGGTAAGCTGATGCCATTTATTATCATATCCTTCCAGTTTATAGGCTAAAGTATTATGCGAACCCGATACATAATTTGCCACTGACAGTTTCAATGATATCATCGACTGGTCGTGCCGCAAAACCAAGCGCTTGGTATGAGATATCTGCTCTGTAAGCAACTGGGTATCATCTCCCGGTTTTACCACTTTATTGAAGAGTTTCAGTTCAGTTATCAACACAGGCGGTGCAAAAGGATTATCCGTAAAACTTTCCGGATTAAAAGATGTAATACCATTAATACCTCCAAAGAGGATATTCCCATTACTCGCCTTGCAGACCGCATTCGGCATAAACTGATAGCCCTGAATGCCATCCTTCAGGCGATAATTCTTGAAATGATGCGATTTAGAGAGAAAGGAGCAAAGTCCATGCCCTGTACCAAACCAGTATTTGCCCATTTTATCTTGAGTAATACTGAAAATTACATTGCTAGGCAATCCGTCTTCCATACCATATCTCCAGATCTTGCCAGATTTGGCTGAAACATGAAATAATCCCTGCTGACTGGCTATCCAGATATTCTTAGAGAAGTCCTGATAGACAGAATAGATGCAGGAACTCATCAGTTCGCTGTCAATTGCCGGTTTCTTCGCCTTCACTAGTTCCCCCCTCACGAGTTGATAGACAGCCAATCCGTCCTCACCTCCCAGCCAGATAAGTCCGGAATCATCCTGGAAAATATCACGGATATGCTTCGGGAATTTATAGTCACCCATCATATCCTTCGGCAGCGCCTTGAAGATACCCGTTGAAGCATCATAAAGTTTCAGTCCATGAAGAGATCCCAGCAACAATTTCTTGCCACCCTCCAACGGATGAATGGCATAAATACTGTTGTCGTCCATATTGGAAGAAGGTAACATGAACGTCTGAATATGCTGGGTAACAAGATTCATGATACTCAAACCTCCCAACTGAGAGCCTATATAAAGAAGCTTCCTCGCAGGATCCACATAGAGCGCCTTGATATCATTGGAGCGCAGTCCATTTACCGTAGTGAAAAGTTCATAATGCTCTGTTGCTGGATTATAACGGTGAAGACCGCCATTGGTACCAATCCAGAAATTGTGTTCATAATCCTCAGAAATGCATCCTACGATATTGTTGCTCAACGAATTCACACCCGGTATTTTCTGCATGTTGACGAAATAATTCTTGCGAGGATTGTAATAATAGGCTCCGTTATAATAAGTACCTACCCAGATACCGCCCTGGGTATCTTTCCAGATGCATCTGACGGAAGGCTGTTTTTCGTTCCTAAGATTTTTATTATCACAGCTAAGAGGCATAACTTCCCCATTTTTCTTCAACACATTAAGTCCGAGTATCGTACCCACCCAGAGATCTCCATCCTCATTGGCTGATATCGCACGCACAAAGTCTGAAGATAGTTTTGAGTTGAGCGTCGTAAGGTTTTTAACCTGATGAGTCACGAAATTATATACGAAAAGACCAGCACCCTCTGTACCGATATAGAGGTGTGGATCAGACGAACGGAATAGACACTGTATCTGCTTTCCTCTAAGCTGCGGAATTGGCAATTTGCGCACTTTGTTTTTTTGAATATCATAGCAGTAGACTCCATTACTACAGCCTACCAAAACTTCATCCGCATGCTTGAAAAGAACCGATACACGCCTGAGAGGGAGGCTGGCTACTCCTATTTTTCTGAATTTGAAATCACTCATATTAAAGACAACAAGTTCATGACCGGCGTTTACCAGAAGATGCATCGGATCCAATTCTACAACTCTATGAATAGCAAGTTGGTTGTAAGCGAAGTTTTTGAAAAAGTCCTTACCTGAAAGGTAGAGCGAAAGTCCCTTGTCGGTGCAGATCCACAATCTGCCTCTGCTATCCTTATATAGTGAATTGATAAAGTCGCTGCTAACGCTCTGCTGGTTCTTGTAATTATGATGATAGTTAGTCACATCATAGCTGTCGTATTTAGCAAGACCGCCCTTCGTTGCTATCCATAACACGCCTTGATTGTCTTGTACTAAGTCCACAATGGTAGTATGAGGCAATCCATCGTTTACACTCAAATGCGAGAAGATAAGTTGCTCTGTCTCTTTAGCCATTCCCGGCAAAGCCAGAATGCACATGGCAAAAAATATTAAGATTGTTTTCATCATTTTATAGTAATTATTAGGTGAGTCCACTTCAACAAGTGGCTTTATTTTTATGATACCCTGACGTCGTGTTTCACGACATCAAGGTATTATTCTAAAAGTTCATCTTTCATCCTTTCTGTCTGAATCCCGAAGGCGTTACCCCTCTCATCTTCTTGAAGAACTTGGTGAGATGAGCCTGGGAGGAGAAACCGAAGGTATTGGCTATCTCCTGAACCGTATGCGTAGTGGTAGAAAGCTCGCGCTCTATCTCCTTCACGATGTATTCATCGATGATTGCCTTCGGCGTCTTACCGGAGATGCGACGGGTAACCTGAGCCAGATAACGGCCACTCACATTCAACTGGTCGGCATAGAAATGAACATCGCTGTAAGTGCGGCAGAAGTTATTCACCTGCGAGATAAACTGGTTGTAAAGCTCGGAACTTCTGCCCTGCAGATTGCTCTGGCGCACGAGTTCTACATTGATGAAATCCTGCGCCATCGCCAACGCCTTCTCCATCTTCTTGCCCTGATTCAGATAAACGGCAAGAGCTGAAGAAAAACGGTTGATGAGACCATGCGAATTGGCATTGTCGAGGCGATAGATCCGGAGTCCCTGCTTCTCGGCAAGGCTCAGCAGTTTGGAATTCTGAAGAATGATGTCGCTCTCCTTCTTGCGTGACACGACGACTGAACAGAGCGGCAGCAGGCGGTATTTGATCTGGCTCACCACATCTTCCGTCATCAGCGCATCGCCCTGGCTCGACCAGATGGCAGGGGCATAGATGATATGGGCAGGACGGTATTTGGTCAACGCATCGATGACCACATTCAGCGTCTCCACCCTACGTATCATACCAATCTTCACTATATCAGGCTGCATATCGTTCATGATAGCCTCTATCTGCCCCGAAACAATCTCGGCAGGAATATCGAAGAACTCCTGAATACCGAGCGTATTCTGCACAGTGATGCTGGTTATTGCCGAAACAGCATAACCGCCCAACTCGGCAATCGTCCTGATGTCCGCCTGCACACCAGAGCCTCCGGTGCTGTCTGAACCTGTAATCGTTAATATCATATCCTTAAACTTTGAACCCGATGATAAGTTTGAGGGCAAAGATACAAAAAAAGAGCGAATAATCCGCAGAATTTGCAGATAATTCGCTCTTTTTTTATTCTTCAGTGAGATCTTTACATTCCTTGAGTATCTCGGCAGGTACCTCATCGCAACGCTTGTAGCGGCTGATGTCGGTAACATCGTCCTTGGCGGTCCATATCATGGAGCCCGATGCCAGGAGACGGGTTACGAGATAACTCTGGTTCCAGTCGCCCTTACCGTTATCATAGCTTCCGCTGATGATGTAGCCCTGGTATGGATCGTTCTTGATAGCGAACGAACCGGTGATATGGCGACCATACATACTGTCAAACTTCTGATACATCTCGAAAGTCTGGTCCTTGCGGTTGAAAACGATGTAGCAGTATGTGCCCTCAGCAAGAGGTTCACCGTTCCACTCAGCCAACTCCCATGTGCCATGAAGATTGGCAGGTGTAACTTCCAGAGAAGGCTCCTCCGGTTCTTCATCATCGCTGCTGCAGGCTGCAAAGCCGCAGGCAAACAAAGCAATCACCAGGAGGGTGAAGAGTTTTTTCAAATATTTCATTGTCTTGGTATTTTTTTCTTTTTTACTTTTTTACCTTTTTACCTTTACAACGACCTGTATCGTTCTGTCAGACGGACGGGCATCCAAGCCCTCCAGAATAACAGGGAAGGTGAAGGATTCGGGCATCGTAGCCGGAATCTTATCGGCTATGATGGTGATGACGAGGTCAGCCTCATCACCCGGTTCTATCACCTCAGGCTCTGTCGTAAGACGGGCATAAGGAGGAAGAAGGAGGCTGGATATACGGAGCGGCTTGTCACCGCTGTTTCCGCAGAGGATACGTGCCTCAGGCTCTGTGCCCGGCTTTACCTCTGTGATACTTGCCTTCGCCTGTTTCAGTCTGAGTACGCCCATCTTGTGCGGATAGCGTGCCCACTGGTCAGCACCTGGCAGCACCTTTCCCGTTAAGGCGAGCTTAACGGCAGGCTGTCCCTCTACCTCTTTCAGATAGAGATAAGCACCCGTATTGATGGTGCCCGGATAGCGGTTAGGCGTGAAGGTGATCTGCACCTGACAGGTATCGCCAGGCTTCATCACATCGCCCCTGACATAAGAACTGGTACATCCACAGGTGGTTCTCACCTGTGTGATGTGCAGTATCTTCTTGCTCACATTCTTACCTACGAAGGTGAAGGTGCGAGGCGCATCGTCCTCGGTCATCGTACCTGCATCGATAAGCGGATGCTCAAACTTCAGCAGTTCCTCCTGCGCATTCACCGTAACAGGCAAAGCCAGGAAGAAAAGCGATAGGAAAGCAAATATCTTCATATTACATCCAACCATTGTTACCGGCACTCTTTCTAACGGTCACAACTACGGTCTGGCTGGTACCATCGGCAGCTGTTACGGTGAGCGATGTACTTCCGGCAGCGAGTCCCTTCACGATGAGCGTCTTGCCATCTACCGAAGCAGAAGCTACGCCGTTCTTCGCTACAGAGCAAGAAAATCCCCCTGTCTGACCTGCGAAATATGCAGCGAGGTTGAGAGAAACTGTCTTCTCGATGCCTACATACACGTTAGGCAACTTCATATCAGAACTGAATTCCTTGTTCGTGATGTTATTCAAGAGCTGAGCTGCATCAATCAGACCAGCACCCATCTTGCCGATGTACTTAGAGAGCTGTACAATCTCTGGCGAAGCACCTACGGTAGTATGGTTCATATAGTAGGTCTTAGTTGCACCATTCTGATAATGACTATCCAAATCCTTCACAGATTTCTTCATCAGGGCTACGAAGTCGGCAGCACGATAATGACGGTTCGTCTTGGCAGCATAAGCGAGACCCAAGGCAGCCACACCCGAAACATGAGGACAAGCCATAGAGGTTCCCTCCATGTAGCCGTAAGCAGGCTGACCGTTCTTAATCATCGTAGAGAGCACAGCACCTTTCTGCTCGGTGGTCTCTGCCCAGTATTCATCTTCCTGCTCGCCAATCTTGCTGTAATATTCCAAGTCGCCACCAGGAGCGCTCAGGGTTACGAGCGAACCGAAATCGGTGTAGCAGGCTGGAGTAAAGTCGGCAGCTAATGAAGATACGCAGACGCACTTAGAGTAAGCACCTGGGAAAGCAGGATTGCCAGCATACTCGTTACCGGCTGCGAAGACTGGAATACCACCGTCGATGACACCATTAGGCGAACCGGCATTGTTGATGAAGTAATCCAGAGCTTCCTTCTCCAGCGGATAGGTCTCAGCCCATTCCTTCTCGGTAGCAGGGCCCGGAGTATAACCGTTGATGATACTAGACTCTGAAGAGTTGTAACCCCAACTGCACTGCAGGATGACTGCACCATTATCGGCAGCATACTTGATGGCTCTCGCCTCGCCTGCCAAGGTTACACTGTTCTGACCGGAGAATACCTGACAAGACATAATCTTGACACCAGAGTTAGGAGTTCCGTCACCACCGGCAACACCAGAAACACCGATACCATTATTATTTACGGCTGCAATGGTACCAGCTACGTGAGTACCATGACCGGTGTCATTGGCATCAGTCCAGGTAATATCGCCGCTCTCAGTAACGAAGTTGTAGCCATGAAGGTCGCCCTCATAACCGTTTCCGTCGCCGTCAGTCTGGGCACCCTGAACACTTTCGCCCGGGTTGCACCACATGTTGGCTGCCAGATCAGGGTGCGTATACATCACGCCCTCATCAAGAATAGCCACGATGATAGAAGGATCGCCTGTACAGGTCTTCCATGCCTCAAGTGCATTCACATCACATCCTGCCTTAGCGCCTACCTTGTTATTGTTGTTGAGGTTCTCAAAATCATAGTTGCCCTCGCCCAGGTTACGGTAATGCCACTGGCTGGTAAAGCCCGGATCGTTTGGCTCGCCATTGGCTGCTGAGCGGGTAGACTTCTGCTGAAGTGCCTTATCGCTGAGATAGATGCGCTTGCTGTCGGTATTGTAAGCACGCTTGATGCGGCCGTTGGTCTGAACCTTTGAGATTTCGCCCAACTGCTTCAGGCGCTCGGCAGCCGTCTTCAGGTCGGTTCCCTTATTAAACTTCACCGTATACCAGAGGTGGAGTCCCGCCTCGCGAGTTCTTGCCTCAGTATTTGCATCTACCGGGAACACACGCTCGAAGCTGTAGCTTCCCAGGATGTCGAGCACCTCATCGGTAGAAGGAATACCCGAACGGGTAGCCTTTCCGGCGCGGGTCTTGCTCAGTTGTGCCTGGTCGAGGATATCGCTCATCTCCGGACTGAACTTAATCAGCAGTTCACCCGCCTCAGCATCTGCAGGAATGGTAATTTCTGAATTGCCGTCAGAAGAGCCGATGGTTGACAGGCTGTCAGAACAGCCCGTCAATGCCAATGCGACCATTGCTATATAGAAAAACTTTTTCTTCATTGTTTGCTTCTATATTGTTTTTATGTTTATCTTACTTTTTCTTAGTTCTCCTGTACTTAGCCATCAGCGCAGCTTCATCAATATCGCCTGCTGCCACGTATGTGCGGTAGTAGAGCGGATAAGCTACACCGGGAACCTTCCAGTTGCTACCTGGGTCGCTGGTTCCGTAATAGTAGTCGTAGCTGTAGCTGTCGTCTGTCATATTAGAGAAACCAACGGCAGCGCCATCGCTATTCTTACCCTTAGGCTGCTGGTTGAACACCATCGTTGGTGCATTCCATTCTACCAGGTGTGGATGGAAGAGAATCCAGTTTGGCACCTTTCCTGTAAAGAAGTTCAGGTTGAGTGACAACTGACGGCAGTTTGGCAATACACGTGGCACCTGAAGAGGATAAACATTCTCATAAACTACAGAACCATCCTTGTGTTTGCAGGTTACAGGATTTTCCCAGCCTGAGAGCAACCACTTGCAGGTATCGCCTACCAGCTTGTCGAGATAATCTTCCTTGTTGGTAGAGAAGTCAGACTTGGTGTATCGGGTAGCCTTGCCGGCAGCTTCCAGTGCCTCAGTCATCTCTTCATCGGTAGGAAGTTCACCCTCCAGGAAGCAGTAAGACAACTCCAGTGTATTCAACTTATCCCATGTCAGGAGCTTGAGAAGCGCCTGGCGGTCTGCGGTTCCGGCATTTACCTTACCATACAGTCCGATAGGATAGTTATTATAAACATAGACGCCTGATGCATTCATTTCGCCCAGCGAAGCGATGTTGGTGACAACATCCGTACGGCGCTGTGCATAGAGAATGAGGTTACGCAACTTAGGGAAGTTCTTCTCGTTGACGATATCGGTGATATCCGACAACTTGTTGAAGTTGTTACTTACCAGGTTGAGCGATTCAAGACTCTTACCCAGATTAATAAAGTTAGCAGGCAACTGAGTCAGACCGTAAGCCTGAACGGTAAGATTCTTCAGATACTTCAGCGAGCAGATTTCATCACCGAGGTTCACCTCACGAATCTGGTTGTTCTCGTTGGAAGCAACAGAGAATGACTCCAGGAACTTGAGGTTGCCCACTTCCTTAGGAAGAGTTTCGCCACTCTTGAGGTTGAACTTGCTGAACTTGACAGAACGTACACGTCCTAAAGCCTCAGGATGTTTTTTCACTAAATCATCAGTAGTTTCCCAGAGTGTTACGCCGCTCCAGTTGCGCATGTTATCGCTGGAATCGAAGGTAGCAATGCTACCCAGTTTCTGGTTGATCATGATGAGAGAGAGAGAGTCACCGGCACGGTTGTCCTCAATCTTTGGTGCTGCCTTCTGACGAACGGTCAGGATAACATCATCTGTAGGATTGCCATCTGCATCTACCAGCTGGTCTTCAGCCTTGATTGGCACGAGATGAACCTTAGCCACACGAACGGCAGGAACCACGTTCATCGCCCAGCGGAACTTGAAGTTCACGGTGCGAGGACGGTACTTTCTGTCCAGCACGATACCCAGGTTAGTACCTATCAGCTTATCTTCATCCTTACTGTTCAGGAGCCAGCCCTCACGCTCGCTCTCGTTCTCTGCCTTCTCGGCATCGGTCAGATCACCCTCAAAAGAATACTCGATCTTACCAATCTTGCATTCCACGTTGGCAGAAATCAGACTCTCGAAAGCACGGTTATCGTAAGAATCGGAGTTTTCGATTTCTACAACAGAATCCTTCAGGAAGATCTGCTTGCCATAACCGAACTGGGTGATGGTAAGCTTGCAACTCTGTCCGTTGGCACCCTGGAAACTGAGTTCTGTGCTGCGGAGCGTGTTGGAAAGAGTAGAATCCACCTTGATGGTACCCTCAACAGAACCCACGCCGTTGGCAGGCGAAAGCGTCAGCCAAGGCTCAGAGGTATTAGCTACCCAGTCCTGTGAGGCAGCGATGGCTATCTGCTCTGTTCCACCCTGAGGGCCTATGGCTATCTCCTTTTTATCGAGCGCCAGTCCTCCTGGGATATCGACATCATCCTTATCGCTGCAGGCTGTGAAAAGCCCGGCAGCGAGAACGATACCTAATGTCAGTTTATTCATATATTTCATATTACTACTTTCTTATAGGGTTTAATTTTCGAGATCCAAAGCATCACAACCGCGGATGTCCTGATTCTTGTTATAGAACAGCATATACATACCTGCCTTGATGTATGCGCAGACGCTCGTTACATCGATAGAGATGTTAGGGTTGTCTGTGATATTCAGGATATAAAGGTGAGAGGTCAGTGTCTCTTCTACCTTACGGATATCGTTGGAACCAATCTGGAACTGGATCAGGCTCGGACAGGTTGTGATTCCTGTAGGCCATGTACGCAGGCAACGCTGGTCGGTCTTCTCATCACGCTGGTGGTTGATAGCAAAGGCACGGAGCACGGCACTGTTCAATGGCTGGGTTGGCACCTCGGTGAAGCAGTTGTAGCTCAAGTCCATATTGGTAATGTATGGCAATGTGGTTGAGAGGAAGTCATCAGAGAGGGATGTCAACTTGTTGAATCGGAAGTCGATAACCTGCAGCAGATAAGCCTTCTTGCCCTTGATGGAACCCTTAGGGATGGTGCGCATCTGGTTGCCGCTCAAATCGATGGTTGTGATTGGCGAACCGGCAGTAAACAGCTCTGAAGGGAACTTCTCTATCTTATTGTTTGACAGACTGACTGAAGCTGCATTAATACCCTTGTAGGGATGACTATTATCTACACCTGTAATCTCGTTGTAAGAGAAGTCTACAGAACCCATCTCGCGAACAGAACTTGCATCGAAGATATTCGGAATCTTCTTCAACTTGTTATGAGCGAAAGTCAGACTTTCCACATCATCTGTAAAGGCACAGAGATTATCAGGAATCTCTTCAATCTGGTTGTTGTTCAGATAGAGAGAAGAGAGAGCTACCTCAGAACCAAACGGATGTACCTTCTTGATATTATTGTAAGCCAGGTCGAGCAAACCGAGATTTACCATCTTTCTCAATGCAGAAGACTCAGGGAACTCCTCCAGGTTATTGTAACTCATATAGAGAATCTGGAGTGTCTTACCTGTCTTCTCCTCAGCTAAGCGAGTCCAATCGTTTCTCAACTGATTAGCAGAGATTCCCTTGCATCGCGCCAGGTTCATCGCCTGCAATTTAGGGAGCTTATAGTAGAAGTCTGGAATGCGACTGATCTTCGGACAGTTGTAAAGTTCGATATCGGTCAGGTTTTCCATCTTGTCCCAATCCTCTTCCTTAAACTCCTGTGCAAACTTACCATAAACAGGATCGTCAGGCTTGTAGAACTTCGCACAAACCGAGTCGGATGTGATAGAAGAGTTACCGATGTAGAACTGCTGCAACTTAGTCAGGCGATAGATGGCCTTAGATACACCTGTAATCTTGTTGGTCAATGTACCGATCTGCGCATCCTTCAGGTTGATGCGGCTGTCCTTCTTAATTCTGTTCTTCGGTGCCACCTTAGGATCAGAGTTGTAGCTTTCTACAATCATATCCGACATGTTGGCACGTGGGTCATACTTCAGAAACTTGTTCTCATAGTCGTGACGCATGCTGCTCTTCTTTGCTGCAGTCAGACTGTTTGCATCATAATTATTGAAGATGTTGGCACCAATCTTCTCATCGTGAGAACCGAGGTTGAGCACCTGGAGTTCTGTCAGCTGTCCGATGGCATCAGGTACGATTCCCTTTGCACCGAAACCGGCGATGATAAGACCGATGACACGGCCGTTGCTGTTGAGCGTTACGCCCGGCTGTTCGCCCCACATATCGAGTTCCTTGTTGAAGTTCCAGTTAGCTCCCTTGAAGGTAGCATCGCCATAGAAGCTCCACTCCTTACCATGGAGAGATTCCCAGATAGCCTTCAAAGCCTCATAGTCCTTGATATACTCCTTGGTCTTGGAAAGGAGGATAGGCACCTGAGCTTTATCATTGAGTTGATTGTCCTCTATAATGAAAGCCTCACCCTTTACAGGCTGGGTTTCATACTTGGTCTTCACCGCACCAGTCTTGCCGTAGGTAGTATATGAGGTAACCTGATAAGTACCGGCAGGCAACCATACGGTAGAATCGCAGTAAGCAGTACCTGTGTCCATATACTTATCGTTCTCATTGTCAGGATTCTGATTCTCCTTGCTTCCCTCCTTATAATTCACCTTCAGTTCAGGGAAGGTATAGGTCTCACGGGTAAAGAGGTTGGTCACGCTGACATCAACGAGACGGATGTTAGAGAAGAGATACTCAGTACCACCGGCACGGGTCTTCTCCCACTCCTTCACGAGATTGAACTTCACCTTACCATGCTCCACAGTCTCCACCATGAGGTTCTGTACTTCCAGACCGCCACCTACTACAGTGAATGTTTCGCCGGCAGAAGAAGCCAGCAACTCCTCATCTACCGCATCATAGAGATAGAAACCGATGACGGTGTAAGTACCCGAAGCGAGTTGCAGTTTTTCACTTCTCAGACCATACTCAGCATTCTCTGAATTATAAGAATTGAGCACCAGTGTCTGAGACACAGTTGTACCGTTGTGCTCCATGACCACCTTGATTTTCTTGGCATCATCCAGTTTCTCAAGTTTGTCAAGGGCAGTAGCACGGGTAGCTCTAGAAGAAACCTTCTTGCTGAGCTTGAACTGCACATATCCGTATGTGCCGTCCCAGCCTCCGGTCTCATCATCCGAGCAACTTGTTGCTGCAAAGGTCAGGAGAGAGACCAAGAGCAACAAGAGTGCCTTTGAAAATATTTTCATTCTATTCATTACTTTCTAATTTTTCTGATAGAAGTATGTTTCTTACTCATTCCCTCACCAGGAGATTCAACAACAAGAACCTTTACAGGAGTTCCGTTGTCCTGGAATACCATAAACATTGGAGTAGCTTCTGGTACCGTAACAGAGAAAATCCAATTTTCCTTATCGACCTGTGCAGCCTCTGCGTTAACATCATTTCCGTTGAAATCCTTAACTGTAAGATAGCCTGTCTCCATCATAGTGGCAGGGTCCCAATCCTTGATATTAGGATTAACTGTAAGATAGCTTCCTGCTTCTGACTGAGCGACATATATTTCGTCACCATTGTAGCCAAATGTTCCTGATATGATAGAACCATACTTTGATTTATCCTTCTTGCACTCTACTGGCAAGTAGTTCATCTTCAAGATTGTAGGCGCTGCAGACTGATCATCAGCAGAAGAGTTGGCCTCCTTCTGTACAACATTCATCAGGAAGTAACGGTCGTAATCGCTCTTCACTGTCATGAAGTCTTCCTCCAGCATTCCGTCGAGTCCATTCTCCAGACTCTCGAATACGCTCTGTGGCAATGCATAGACCAGGAACTCACGGCTTCCGCTGCCTAATGGAGCGACTGTGAGCTTCACATCACCCTTCTCACCCTGCAGCTTCACAGCACCAGTTCCATCCTCGAACAAACCATTCTCCGTGTTCTTGAAGACTACCAGCTGGTAAGCATCACCCAATGTCTTGAGGGTGAAAGGAACGAAGTTGTAGAAGGTGAAATCGTTGGTATCACCGCCATTCAGGCTAGAACCATTCTGAGTGAACACCTTACCATCGAGAGATACATTCCATACTGCCCACTGTGAAGAGGTTGGATAAGTAACATCCATGGTGCTGGTGGTCATACCATTATAGATAACAGGTATGGTTACAGCAGCCTTGCCATCCTCAGAAGTGAAGGTTATGGTGTAGTTGCGGTCCTTAGCGATGGCATACTTAGCACTTACGCCCTGATTCTCCTTGAAGGAAACTCCGCCTACAGCATCCTTGTTAGGTGTACCTACCAGGAAGCCGCCTTCCAAGTCTACCCAAGCTGGAGTATTGGTAACAGCAAAACGGAAGTTTGACTTTACGGTAAACTTGGTGTATACATTGTAACCTACAGTGATACCTGTCTCGGTGATATTATTGCCAGCCGCATCGAATACCTGCAACTTATGGTCGGCAGCCGAACGCTTAACCTCAGCGATGGCAACCTTCTGACCACCCATATTCAGGAAGAGCTGAGCCACGCTCATATCCTTGCTGGCATCATCAGCAGTAATCTTAACCTTGATGGTCTGCTTGCCTGCAGTACCATTGAGTACGAAGGCGTCTGTTTTCTCGCCCTGCACCAGTTTACACCAGATTTTGTCTGAAGAAAGGCTCCAGCTCTCGTTGGCATCGAAGGTGAAGTCCAACTCAGCACCAGCTGCACCGCCGATAGTCTGTACCTGTGGGAACACAGGAGTTACGGCATCGTCATCGCTGGAACAAGCGGTGAACAGAGTCACTGATACCAGCGCCATCAATACGAGCCAATATTTTGAAATCAATGTTTTCATTTTCTTTTTATTCTACGATTAATATCCTTGTTCTTTCAATTTCTCTGCCTCTGCATCGCTGATCCATTCATACATGGTGATGAAGGTTCCTACGTTGCCGAATAATGAACCATCTTTGTTGTTTACACTCATAACAACATACTGCAATACATAGTTCTGGCAGGTGTTATAATAAGAGGTATAGAGAGAAGGCTGGCTGATGCGCAGCTTGCCGTCTCCATAGATGGTACCGAATGCCTCACCGGTCTCACCGGCTATCTGGTCGTCCATCTCTACCTTTGGCTCAAGGATGTTCTTGGTATTGAACTTCAACTTCAGGTTGTAGCCCTTATAGTAAACATCCTTCAGCAGAACGGTATTCTCCTCGCCTTCCACTACCTCAGTCTTGATCAGACGGTTGGTTACGTTGTTCAGATACTGACTGTAGAAGGTAGATGTAACCATGCACCAGCCAGAGAAGTTGTGGATATCGAAAGGACAAGACTTCTGCATTACCACGTGGGCATAGTCCTTATAGAGATCTGTCCAGTTATACTTCTCCGGAATCACCAGTTTCAGGGTGAAGCCGAGTGAATCGGTCTTGCCGATGTTATCATAGATACCCTGAACCTTCACATTTCCTACCATCTCGCCCGCCTTGATTGTAACGGTGTTGTTGAGGATGCGGTAATGCTTACCCTCGATGGCATTGCTCTGCTTGTCTACTACCTCCACGCCAAAGGTGCGGTCGTAGTCAGCTTTTTCGGTTGCAGATACAGGCACATTGAAAACCTCATTGCTTTCCTGTACAGCATACTGATAGAGCGTATCAGAGAACATGATATGACTTGAACCAGCATAAGTGGTATAATCCTGTGAACAACTCACAAGAGCGATGAGTGCAGCTACGGCTGCCAAACATCCCATCATTATTTTCTTCATGATCTTCCCTTTATTTTATTTGTTACTTTCATTAGGCTGAATCTCAGAACCTGGTGCCTCAAGCTCATGCTGAGGAATTGGCCAGACAAAGAGAGGGTCATCCTTTTCAACCTTCAGACTGCTCTGCACGAAATTGGCAGCAGGCTGGTCGGCAGCCTTACGCTCAAATCCCTTGTGCCAGCGCTTGAGGTCGTTCAGACGGAAGCCTTCCATATAGAGTTCCTTCACGCGCTCTGCCTCGATTATCTTCATGGCGTTGCTCTCGCTCATCGAGGTGTTACCACCATATGAAGAGTAGCGGGCTGTACGCAAGGTAGAGATGTCCTTACCTGCCTTACCATAGTCCTCCTTCATGGCGTAAGCCTCAGCACGAATCAGATACTGCTCTGAGAGACGGAATACCATTGGCTGGTGAACATGCAGGATATTGCTGTTCAGGAATTCTGCATCGCCGAAATACTTGCTCAGCAAAGGCCATTGCAAACCATGCTCATAACCTGTTACACGGGTTGTAAAGATGGCTGCAGCACGGAGGTCCTTGCTGTCGAATGAGTTGATGACCCATGTCTCAGGCACATAGTCTGGACGATAAGTTACGAAGTTGTAGTTATCGAAGATGGTACCCAGAGCACCGCCATAGCTGTTCACGGTAAAACCTACCTTCCAGATAGCCTCACGCGAATCACCATAGGTCCAGATATACTTATAATCGTTCACCTGGTTTGAATAGGTGTTGGAAGAAGCCTTCTCTAATGTATAATACTTACTGCCGATTACCTTAGATGCATACTTGATGGCATCATCATACTTGTGCATATATAAGGATACGCGCGCACGCAAGGCATGACAGGTATACTCGTTGAAGTAAATCTCGTTGTAGAGACTTCCTGTGAAGTCTTCGTCTACTTTCAGATATTCAGCAGCCTTGTCAAGATCTCTCAATACGAAATCGTATGATTCCTTCAGAGTGGCTCTCTTCTGTGGCTCATTGCCGTAATAGTGCTCTGTGAGTACAACGCCGAGTTCCTTCGCAGCCTGCTCATCGCTATCGTAAGCCTTGCAGAAACACTTGATCAGTTCTGAGTAAGCCAGGGCACGGGCGAAGTAAGCCTCGCCCTCATACTGCTCCAACTTATCAAGCTGCTTATCATCATTGGTTGCAGCCTTTACCTTTTCAACATTATCGAGCAGGAAATTACATCGGTTGATCACATCATAAAGGTCGGCATATACCGCCTCAATGTCGGTGTTGGTAGCCTTGATATCTTTCCAACGGTAGATATCGCCATAGGCATTAGAGTAGCCCTTCACGCAGTACACGAAGTCTGCCTGCAGATCTGGCAGGATTGTCAGATTGCCCGAATAGAGGGCGCTGCTCTTGAAACTGTCGTAGATACCGTACACCAGCTTGTCCATGTCGTCCACCGTGTTGATAGCCTGGTCCATGCAGATAGAATCCTCAGGATACTTATCAAGACAGGAAGACATCGAGAGGGCTAGGATTCCCGACAGGATGTATGTCTTTATATTTTTGATATTCATTTTTTTCTCCTTTCTTGGTTAGAATTGCAATTCAACACCCAGAGTAAACTGGCGTGATGCCGGATACTGTGCCTGGTAAATATTGGATGAAACCTCAGGATCCAAACCGTTGAAACCGGTTACGGTGAAGAGGTTCTGTGCCTGACCATAGATTCTGACCATAGAGAAGAAGTTGGTCTTGCGCAACAGACTCTGTGGCAATGAATAGGACAGACTGAGATTCTTCAGACGGAGGAACGATGCATTCTCCAAGAAGCGATCGTCGAGCTGGGTTACCTCGCCCCAACGTGGGATATCGGTAATATCGCCTGGCTGCTTCCAGCGGTCGTACAACAGACGGTTTGACTGGTTGTAAGCAGTACCGAAGGTTACACCGCTCTCCTCGAAGTAACGGTCGTTGTTAATCACGTAGCGTGTACCAATCCAGCTGAACTGGGCAGAAAGCTGCAAGCCCTTCCAACGGAAGCTTGTACCGAAACCGCCCATCCAAGGTGCATCATAGGTCTTGCCTGTCATCACCTTGTCGCTCTCACGGAACTCGTTGGTCACGTTGCCGTTCTTGTCATACCAGAGCTGCTCACCATTCGCTGGGTTCACACCGGCATAACGGTTCAGGAAGAACTCGCTTACTGAGTGACCTACCACATACTTCAAACCGGTGGTTGAGTTTACATACTCGGTTACACCGTTATAGAGTTCCTTCAATCGGTTCTGGTTGTAAGATACGTTGGCACTTACATTCCAGGTGAAGTCGCGTGTGCGGATTACATCACCGTCAGCACTCAGCTCGATACCCTTGTTAGCCATCACACCTACGTTCTTCCAGCGATAGCCCTCGCCGGTTACGGTATAAGACTCAGGAACGCGCATCAGCATATTAGAGGTACGCTTGTAGTAAGCCTCGAAGCTGAAGTTGATTCTGTCGAGGAAGCCCAAACGGAGGGCGAAGTTGTTTGCCCATGTTGACTCCCAACCCAATTCCTCGTTACCACTCTGTGATGGATAGAAACCGGCAGTATCATCGTAGTTGGCACCACCCGATACCAGAGCCAGGTGATAATAGTTAGGAATCTCAGAGTTACCCGATGTACCGGTACTTACGGCAATCTGGGCTGTGCTGAGCCACTTCATATCCTTCAGCCAGTCGGTCGACTTCACGTTGTACATGAAACCGAGCGACCAGAATGTACCCCAGCGATGATCCTTACCGAAACGTGAAGAAGCATCAGTACGCAGAGAGAAATCGGCATAGTAGAGCTCCTTATAGTTATACTCGCCACGCATGAAGAATGACAGGTAAGAATAATCAGAAGATGAATCTGCCCAGCGGCTGGCACGTGTACCTGATGATACATTGGTCAGGAGATCGCTGGTCTGACCCTTGGAATATACCTGAAAACCATCTGAGTGGAAATTGACAGCCTCCTGACCCAGCATCACGTTGAACGAATGGATATCGTTCAGAGTGAAACGGTAGTTAGCCGTAGTAGTCTCTGTCAGGTTGATGGCATCGCTGCTCTGGCGTGCCGCAGTACCCTGTCCGTGATTTGGAGAGAGACTTGGGAACGACTGGAGGAATGCTGTAGAATGGGTGAAATCGACACCAAACTGAGTACGGATAGTCAGATTCTCTATCGGATAGATTTCAGCATACATGGTAGAGAGCACCTTATATTTCTTGTTCTTGATAGGATTCAAGCCCATGTAAACGATAGGGTTCTCGCTGGTTCCAGCCCAGTTGCCTGCTGAAAGTGAAGCCAGACTGCCATCCTTTGCGTATGGATTCCAGTAAGGCAGCATGAATCGGCATGCTGAGATAGGAGTAACGGTAGTATAGCTACCGTCGTCAGCCTGCTGAGCCTCCTCATAGGCAGCCATGGTGTTGGTACCTACCTTCAACCACTTGCTAGCCTTTACATCTGCATTGGTGCGGATGTTGTAACGGCGGAAGGTTGAACTCTGTGCGATACCGTCCTGATCGTAGAAACCACCAGAAACATAGTAGTTCAAGCGGTCGGTAGCACGGTTGATAGAGAGTTCGTAGCTCTGCAGCGGAGCGCGGTCGTTAAACACCTCGTCCAGCCAGTTTACGTTTACTCTTGAAAGGAGATTGTAATCCTTACCTGTATCCAGACCTACTTCTTTCTCAAACTGGATACGCTCATCGGTATTCATCATTTTCCAGTTGGTCTGTGCCAACTCAGAGAAACCATACTGTGCACGGAGCGTAATCTTCGCCTTGTCCATTGACAAGCCTCGCTTGGAAGTGATGACAACCACACCATTGGCAGCACGTGCACCATAGATAGAGGTAGAAGAGGCATCTTTCAATACAGAGATACTTTCGATGTCGTTAGGACTCAAAGTATTGAAATCAGAACTTGAGATTGGCACGCCGTCGAGGATAAAGAGTGGCGACTTTCCGGAGTTGATAGAGTTGGTACCACGGATTTGGAAGGTAGCCGCCTTGCTAGGTTCACCCGAAGAAGAGATGACCTGCAAACCAGTACTCTGTCCCTGCAAAGCTTGGTCGAAGCTTGCCGCCGGCACATTTTCTATCTTTTCAGACTTTACGGCAGACACGGAACCCGCAATGGTTCCCTTCTTTCTCACGCCATACGCCACCACAACCACTTCATCCATCATCTTGGAATCCGAAGCAAGGGTGATGTTGAGCGTATTTGTCTGCGCTTTCACAACGTGCTTCTGCGTAACGCAACCCACATAAGAGTAGACAAGCGTAGCCTTCGAAGCACCCTTAATTTCGATGGTATAGTTACCGTCAATATCGGTCACTACGCCATTTGATGTTCCCTCTTGCATAATGGTCACACCAATCATCGGTTCGTTGTCTTCAGCAGACACGACTGTACCCTTGACGCTGAAACTCTGCGCCAAGACCGATTGGATAGACAACAATACAAGTGAGACAAGTAAAAGAGTTAATCTTCTCATCCTTGTTTGTTTCAAGTTTATTAATTAATAATTATAATTTTTTTCTCATTTTTTCTCGTTTGGTAAAAGCCGAAAGCACTCAGGGTGACACTTCGCCCCTCCATTTATACATTCTTTCACTAATATGCACGCATGGAAATACCTATTTAACTTAAATCGGTGCAAAATTACGAATATTTTCTTATTTGCCCAAGATTATCGCTTAAAATTTAAATGTTTGATATGAAATATCTATGTTTTTTAGCATATTTGCTCATAAATTTAGTTAATTGTCGATTTTTTGTCACATCCGATTACAGTTTGCAAAAACAAGTTCAATACATACTTTTTTTGTTTCTATGCAGCCGTTTTCATAAAGCTGAAATTACGTCCCGACGTAGCTTGTACTACGTCGGGACGTAGCAAATGCTACATCGGGACGCATTTTTTACTGCATCGGAACGTATTTTATCAGCTGACGCAGATATCTCGACAAGCCGAAGGATACATTTACCTCTTCACCTTCATATATTCCGTAGGAGTCATGCCATACTCCTTGGAGAAGCATTTGGAGAAATAACTGCTGTTGGAAAAACCAACGGTATACATCACCTCGGAAACACTGAACTTGCCCTGGCTCAGGAGCTCGGCTGCACGCTTCATACGCATCTCACGGATATACTCTACAGGCGTACGACCCGTTATCGCCTTCGTCTTGCGATACAGCTGTTTGCCACCTATGCCTATCACATCCTGCAACATCGAAACATTGAAGTCGGAATCAATCATGTGCTTCTCTATCGCCTCATTGATCTCTTCGAGCAGACGCTTGTCTGCCCCATCCAACTCGCAGACATTTACTTCCTTCTTTTCCTCTTCAGAAGACTCAGAGCGTGCAGGAACTGGTTCTGAGGATGATGACTCAGGCTCAGATACAGGCGAAGCGGATAACCCAGTGGCAACAGCTGATGGCTCCTCAGGTTTCTTCACATTCAGGTAGCGGACCATCAGAGCTGTCACCTCATCAAATGAATGATGAGCTACGGCAGCCTTCAAATCTTCCGTCAGACGGTTGAAGAAGTCTATACGCATCTGTACCTGCTCCAACACCTCAGCCTTCTGCTTCTGGGCATCAGCCAGTTCCTTGCGCAGAAAATACCAGCTTACCAGCCATGCCACAAACACGATGAGTGCCGTGATATAGAAGAGCTTGCACCACCAGGAGAGATACCAAGGCGGCAGGACGGAGATGTCGAGCGAATAAACCTCGGCGGCTATCTTGCCTTCGCCATCCACGGCATGAACCGTAAGATGATAATCGCCATACGACAAACCATTGTAGGTGATATCGATATTGCCGGAGTTCAGATAATGCCAGTCGTGGTCGCTGCCTTCGAGTTTGTAAGCATAAACGGCTGAAGGATGATCAGCAAAAGGAAGGTCGGTGAGCTGCAGGGTGAAGTTGTTCTCATCACTCTTCAGTTTCAGGATTTCTCCACGCTCCTCACAAGCCTGTCCGTTTACGATGATTCCAGCCAGCATCAAGCGGGCAAACTGCTTAGGCTTCTGTGCTACATCGGAACTGATTGCCACATAGCCGTCATTGCCGCCCATCATTACCTCATGAGTCTGTCTGCTGTAACAGATGTTGAGCGGCACAACAGAAGGAATCATGAAGCGCTGGCTCTCGCCCTGTGGATTGATTACGCAGCATTCATTGCCCGATACCACCCATATCTTGCCTTCCACATCGCACATGGTACTTACCTTGCCACCAATCTGCCATGTCTTGGTAGAAAAGCTGTTACCCAGCACATAACCGACTGCATAATAACAGGTTACCGAATTGTTATCACCCATCCAGATATTGCCCTTGCTGTCTGCCATCAGATAGTTGACAACATCTGAGTTAGCTACCTGCACCACCTTCATATCGTTCGGATTGATGCAGTCGAGACGGGTATAGGTAGAAACCCAAATCCTACCCTTTCCATCCATCACCATCTGACCTACATGCAGACCAGAGAGCGCATTCTTTCCCTTGTCCGAGTAATGCCAGTCGGCTATGGTCTTGCCGCTCAGAAGAGCCGCCTTATCCATCACGAAGACACCGCCCTGATAAGAACCCATCCATATCCTGCCCTTCTTGTCCTGGAGAATATCGTAAGCCCAGGCAGTAGAATACTTGCCACTCTTATCGTAGACGATGAAGTTGCGCATCTGACGGGAACTGCGGTCATAGAAGTTGATGCCATGGTCGGTACAGATCCATACATCGCCGTCATGGTCTTCATAAATCTTGCGTACACGGTTATGACTCAGCGGGAAGGCAGAGCTGTTCTGCTTGTACCATGCCACATTCTGATAACCTTCAGCATTCCGGGTGAAATGAATCAGACCGTTGGTACCGCCCATCCACCATTCGCCGTTACGGGTCTGGAGCATGGCATGGAGACAGTTGCCCTCACCCGACATCGTAATCTTATCGAGCGATACATAGCGGTAATAGGTATGGGTAGTGAGACGGGAGAGTCCATTGTCAGTACCCACCCATACATTCTGCCATTTATCTACAAAGCAAGCCCAGACGATGTTGTTAGGAATAGAAGCATCATCGCGGGAATCGTGGATATAATGGGTGATGGCATTGGAGAGAGCCATCTGATAGAGTCCGTTATCGGTTCCGATATAGAGATTGCCGGCAGCATCTGTAGAAAGACATTTGATGGAATTGCCGTTCAGAGCTGGAATCTGTGAGAAGTTCCTGAGCTGCAGGTCGGCACAATAGAGAGCGCCCTCGGTACCAATCCAGTAGCATCGGCGCTTGGCATCATAGGCGAGCGCATTGACCAGCGGCTGTTCTCCGGCACGGAGCGGAATCAGTCTGCTGCCGAGACGCAGACCAGCAAGCGAACCTACGAGCAAGCCTCGCGGAGTAGAGAGCAAGGCATAGACATCGCCACCGAAGTCAGTCTTACCACCCTTGATATCGAGCACACGGAGTTCCTTCAGCTGCTTGCGCTTCGCCTCATCGGCAAAAGCCTTCATGGCTGGTGTTTCGGCATATTGATAAGATTGCGTATCGAATTTCAGGATGCCGTTGCCAGTAGCCAGATAGAGCATCCTGCCCTCGAAACCGAGCGCATTGACACGCGTATTGCTGAATGTATGTTCCTGAAAATGGCGGTAGCCATGATAACCATCATAGCTGTAAAGACCGTTGTCGGTTCCGAGCCATATCATTCCATCACAGTCCTGGGTAATGGCACAAACGGACTGAGCACCTTCAAGGGAGGTGTTGACGAAACGCTGCGCATGGATGGCGAGCGAAACAAAGAGCATAGCAATTGCCATGCTGATGCGGTTTATAGGTTCTTTTGACTTCTTCATGTGTGCAAATTTACACAATATTCATGATAACGCCAAAAAATATCGGAGAAAATTCAAAAAAAAAAGAATCCCCTGGGAAAAATAGCCGCTGCTATTCCCAGAGGATCCGATATAAACTATATACTTTATAACCAACTGAAATCTGTCTCAGTCTTCTTATATTGCCTGGAGCGTAATCGACTTTTCGATATTTCGCTTGCTGTCTTTTACCTTCAGGATGATGTCGCCCTTCTGCTTGCTGCTCTGTACGATGACAACGAGTTTGCCAGAGAAGAGTTTCATCTGTGGCTGGGTGAACGGTTCGAGCGATGTGGCATCGCCGTTGCAGGCTGCCTTGAAAGTGCCGGCACCACTCACCTCGAAGGTCAGTTCGTCATCGGCAAGCGGACATTCATTGCCGTCCTTATCCTGCAGACTCACGGTGATGAAGGCAAGGTCGTTGCCATCGGCATTCAGCAGCACATTGTGCTCATCGGTACAGCCTTCTACCATGCAGGCAATAGGCTCATGATCAGGTGTTTCTACGCTGAACTTCATCTGTGCAGGCTCGCCGGCAGTACGCTTCACGTCCTCACCAACCTTTTCGCCATACTGGTTGTAAGTAACCACGCGAATCTCACCCGGTTCATACTTCACATTGTTCCAGCGCAGACGGTAGCGGTCCAGACGGCTTGACTTGTCCTTGCGCACTCTGCCCTGACTATTGCCGTTGACGAAAAGCTCGCCTTCCACACCATCGGTATAGCAATATACAGGGGTAACCTGTCCTTCCCTGCCCTTCCAGTTCCAGTGAGGAAGAAGATGGGTAGTATGCTGCTGCTCGTTCCAGCGGGCACGATACATATAGTAGCGGTCCTTTGGAAGTCCGGCAAGGTCGCAGATGCCGAAGTAGCTGCTGCGGCTTGGCCAGTAGGTATCGTATGGAGTCGGCTCGCCCAGATAGTCGTAACCGGTCCATACAAACTCACCGATTACCCAACTGTAGTCATCCTGCATCTTCCAGTCATCATCAGGAAGATTGCTCCAGGAACAGTATTCGGTATCATAGCTTGAGCACTGACCATCAGGATAGGTAGCCTTATCACTTACCACTACCGGGAACTTGTATACGCCACGTGAACTGACCGTAGAGGCGGTTTCAGAACCGAGGAGGAATCCCTGAGGCAACTGCTCGATATTCTTATAATATTTATGTACGCGATAGTTGAAGCCCGGTACATCCATTACCTGGGCAAATCCGCTCTTCAAGGCATCTTCTGCCTTATCCATACCCTGGGTTACAGGGCGGGATGGGTCGTACTGATGACAGATATCCTGCAGATGCTTGGCAATCTGCACACCCTCCTGGCTCCACTGTTCAGGAATCTCGTTACCGATGCTCCACATCACGATGCTAGGATGGTTGCGGTGGTGCTTTACCAGATTGGTGATATCCTTATCGCTCCACTCCTTGAAGAACTTGGCATAGCCGTTCTTGCATTTAGGATAAATCCACATATCGAAACTCTCTGCCATCACCATTATACCGAGGGAATCGCAGATTTCCATCTGCATGGTAGAAGGCATGTTGTGGGCAGTACGGATGGCGTCGCAACCCATCTGCTTCATCATCTTGATCTGACGGATAAGAGCTGCCTTGTTCTCTGCTGCACCCAATGGACCGAGGTCGTGGTGCAGACAGACACCCTTCAGCTTTCGGGTAACGCCATTGAGCTGGAAACCATAATCCTTGGATACGGCAATGGTACGGATACCGGTCTTCAGGGTCTGCACATCAGCCACCTTCTTTCCTTCATATCGAGTAAGTTTTACCTGATAGAGGTAAGGAGATTCCGGAGACCAGAGATGAGGATTCGCTACCTTCAGAGTAGTCTTGATTTCAGGATTGGCACCTGTGACGATCTGCTCGACAACCTTCTTGCCAGCCTCATCCAACAGGGCTATGACGGTCTTGCCCGACTTACCAGTCTTTCCTTCCAGCAGTGCATTTACTTCTACTTCAGCTTCTTGCTTATCAGCCTTCAGGGTACGGACGAAGGTATCCCAGGTAGAGAAGTTCTCGTTACCATAAAGTTCTACGGAAACCGGACGGTAAAGACCGCCTCCCGGATACCAACGACTGCTCTCCTCTACATTATTAAGATGTACCTCGATGAGATTACTCTTACCAAACTTGATGAAAGGTGTGATGTCGATGCGGAAGGCATTGTAGCCGTAAGCCCACTTGCCTGCCTCCTTGCCATTGACACTGACAACAGGCTGGCTCATGGCACCATCGAAGACGAGTACGGCACGCTTATAGCCCTTAGGAGCCGTCCAGTTCATCTTATACATACCCTCACCTATCCAAGGCAGCGCACCAGAACGTCCCGACTTCTCGGTCTTTTCGGTTTCGCCATTCTGCTCGATGGCCACCATCTGCAGGTCCCATTTCTTATCAAAAGGTCCCGAGATAGCCCAATCGTGCGGAACAGCTACCTGCTGCCACGCCTTGCCATCACGGGAGAAGTCCCATGAAGGCAGGTTGATAACCTTTCTGCTCTGCGCCTGGCACAGCGTAGTGAGTGCCAGGGCGAGAGTCATGAAAGTAATGCTTCTCTTGATCATATTGCTATTTAATATTCTTATTTATATGCATCGAATACGGCAGTTGGTTTGCCGCTGTTGTCGAACGCTCCCTTGGTATATGCATCCCAACCCAGAGTGGTATAGTTGGCTGGCTTCCAGTTGTTGTAAACTTCTGGTTCCCAATAGAAGATACCCTCGCAGATAGAAATCTTCTTACAGCCATCCACCATCTTCTTCATCAATGGCGCAGCTTGCTCAGAACCCCACCACATACCGATTTCAGAGATGATGACGTCCTTGCCATACTTAGAAGAAAGAGTCTGGATGTTAGAGAGACAACTCTCTGCATAACTCTGCCAGTTATCATCTTCCGGATAAAGAGACAGTCCGATGACATCCCACTTTCCGCCATTGTCCTTCAGCTTATCGTAGAGCCAGGTAAGTCCACCGAGGTCCTGACCCTTATCTACATGCACGATGACTTTTGCCTTAGGATAAACTTCCTTTACAGCATCATAACCGGCGTTGATATAAGCAGCAAAATTGGCTGCATTCTTAGATACCTGACCGGTTACAGCCTCATCGCTATTCCAGAGCATTCCGTCGCGGGTTTCATTACCCACCTGCACCCACTCTACGTTGGTTACACCTCTATCCTTCAGGGCTTTCAACACATCCTTTGTATGATCAGCCACAGCCTGTTTCATCTGTTCAGCAGTATAGCCCTGCCATGCAGCAGGAACTTTCTGGTTGCCCGGGTCAGCCCAGGTATCAGAATAGTGGAAGTCAATCATCAGACGGAAGCCGAGCTGCTGAGCACGCCAAGCCTTGGCGATGACATCATCCTTGCCACACCAGCCACCTTCCGGATTTACCCAGACACGCAGACGGATGGAATTGGTTCCCTCTTCGCGAAGGAGCTTCATGCATTCTGTTGCCTTGCCATTCTGATTATAGAATTTCACACCATCCTTCTCCATCTCTGTGAGCCAACTTACATCGGCGCCCTTGGCGAAGCCACTCATATCGTATGTCTTCTCCTTTTCGGGAGTGGTATTATCATCATTGCTGCAACTTGTTCCTGTAATAGAAAACAAGAGTGCTGAAGCCAGCAATATGGCTTTTCCTAAAATATTCTTCATTGCTATTTTTCTTATTAATTATTCATATTTCCATGTCATGGTGTTGAGGTCAGCGGTAACGGTAACTTCACCACCAGTTACATCATCCTTGAACCAAATGTCCCAACAGTCACTAGCTGTTGACAATTTAAAAAGATCGCTTGGATCAGAACCATACCAAGTCTGCTTGTCGTCCTTGTTTTCACCTACGAAGATAAACCGGAAATTCTCCCAAGCTGTTGGCTTGTACTTGCAGGTATAAACGCCATCACTCACCTTGTTCATCACGGCAAGAAGGGTGTTACCATCCTTAGAGAACATACAGAGGGTATTGCTAACCTCTGGCTCTGGAGTTGTCTGGTCGCCCTCAACGATGGTGTATTCCAGCTGGCTGTGCTCACCAACTTTCACGGTTACGGTATAAGTACCAGCCTTGGCAATATTTACACTTCCAGCTGTTGCAGCATCTGTCATTTTGCCATCAGCCAAAGTATAGTTCATGGTCTTCACCACAGCTGCAGCATCTTCTGTACCTGTATCCTTGCTGTACTCTGCACCTGTTGCTACGATGCTAATTGGAGTATTATCGGCTGCGGTTGTAATCACCTTGGTCCAAGCATAGTTAGGAGCATCATAGGTCATATCTTCACCATTCAACTGCATCGACTTGATGTAAGTTGGCTTAAGTTCCTTAGCTTTTGTATCAAGAACTGTATAATAAATACCTGTCTGACCTGGGAACCAGATGTTCCATGCAGACTCAGTATTATCCATTTCGTACACATGGTTATCCTGTCCTACATTACCCCAAATGGTACCATCATTTTCCTTACCCCAGATATGGAACCAAGAAGAGGCATTCATATAGCCAGAATAAACTCCATCAGAATTAGGAGAATAGAGTTTGGTCAGAACTTGATCCTTTTTCTCATTCAGGATATTGATGTAGCTCATATCAATGAGGTATGGAGTAACCTTTACCTGGCAGACATTGCTGTAAGCGGCATCAAGATTGGCACCCATCTGACTCTTGATACGGAAATAAAGAGGTGAACTCACATCAGGAGACAAGCCGAGATCCTTGGCTGCAGCATTGAGATCAGCACCGGTGAAAGCCTTGGAAAGGTCGGTTACGGTGTATTCCTTTACTGATGCGAAATCTTCTGAGGCGGATGCCTGCAGATAAGTCTTCAACACTCCGCTGCCCGCAGGCTTGGTTTCATCGCTCGAAAACAAGCTAGGATTCTGCCAAGCCAACGAGAGGACAACGTCCTTACTGTTATCTACAGACAGCTTCACATCGGATGCCGATGCCATCAGATCGGATGCCTTGAAGCCATCCAGATATATCTTGTCGCCACTCTCGTCGCAACTCACCAGGGCGGTGAGTGCGCAGAGAAGCATCATCAAGTTTCTAAATATCTTTTTCATTCTTTTATCCTATTAATAGTTGTCGTTATGAAGATTTGGATTTGCGGTAAGCTCGGTGTTAGGGATTGGATAGATGTTGTACTTGCTATCCACTGCCTGTCCGTCGTGGACACCACCCTTCCACTGCCAGATGTACTTATTAGTAGTAAACTGACCATAGCGAATCAGGTCGGTACGGCGATAACCTTCATGATAGAGTTCACGGGCACGCTCATCGAGGATGAACTGGAGGAAGGCATCGTCATCAGCAAAGTTGCTTGCCCATACATCAGAAGCATTAGAGCGCTCACGAAGCTGGTTGATCCAATAGATAGCACCCTGCTTGCGAGAAGCAATCACGGTTGGATCTGTAGCATCACTACCACCACCCCAGTTATCCCAGTCATTATGCAGACGAACCACGCACTCGGCATACATCAGATAAACATCTGCCAAACGGAAGAGAGGGAAATCGGTTTCTACACCTGCATCAGCAGTATTAGATGCTGTAGTACCATCATCCTTCAGATTACTCCATTTCTCTGAGAGATAACCGGTGGTTTCATCGGTCATGTTGGTTACATCCTTGCTCTGACCATTGGTGAAGAACTTGCAGCGCTTGTCGCCACCTCCATCAATATCGGTCTGGGTAAACTTATCCACGAACTCAGGACGGAGACGGAATTCACTCCAGCCGGCAGTAACACCATAATCGGCTACATTCTGGTTGGCATTCGACATACTCAACTGTCCACACACCAAGTAAGTGGAAGAACCCCAGCTTACTGTATGCTCTGCACTTACTGGCAAGGCGAAGATAATTTCGTTGGTACGCTTGTCGTTATCTGCATTGAAGAGCTTGCTGTAATCAGACTCCAAAGAGTAGCCCATATCCATCACCTTCTTACAAGCCTCCATGCACTCGGCATACTTGGCAACGCCGGTATAAACCTCGCTGTTCAGATAAAGCTTGGCAAGCAAGGTATAGGCAGCACCCTGAGAAGCCTGACCGTAAGGACAGGTGGATGCAGGAAGCATATCACCTACACAATCCTTCAACTCGCTCTCGATATAATCGAATGTCTGCTGAGGAGTATAACGAGGAGGAATGTAGCTGCCCACAGGGTCGTTCTCTGTCACCATCGGAATGTTGCGATAGAAATCGAGGGCATGGTAATAGAACAGAGCGCGCATGAAGCGGACTTCTGCCTTATACTCCTTCATCTTCTCTGCATCAGCACCCGAGAAATTGGCATTATTGGCATTGCGCAGGAACTCGTTGCAAAGGGCGATGTTGTAGTAGATACGATAATACATATCTGATACCCACGCATCGTTGGCATCCCATGAAAGATAGGTCAGGCCGGTGGTCTGCTCACCTGTCAGCCAGGTAGAGGCAAATTCATCGGTACCACACTCCTGCATATTGATAAACATACGCATGTAATCGAAACCACTGCCGGCGTTCAATACGGATTCCATATCCTTATTATCGCCGCCCTTACCCTGACCACTAGTCACCATGGCAGCATAAATCTTACCCAGCACAGCCTCGTAATTGGCAAGCGAGGTATAAACATCCTTAGAGGTTGTCTCTGTATGAGGATATTGGTCGAGATCGGAAACACAGCTGGTTGTGCCTGTCAGCACCGCTGTTCCCATCATCATACTATATAATATATTCTTAAGTTTCATTGTTATCTGTTTTGATTGTTAGAACTGAAGTCCGAGGCTTACTGAGTAAGTGCGAGGACGTGGATAGAATGAGTTGTCCATTCCGTTTGGCACCTCAGGATCTGTACCTGAGTAACCGGTGATGGTGAATACATTCTGTACCATTGCAGATACGGTGAGCGAAGCCCACTTGTTGATCTTGCCTACATTGTAACTCAAACTCAGGTTGTCGAGTTTCAGGAACGAAGCATTCTCTACGTAGTAATCAGAGAGATACTGACGGGTCTTGAAACCAGTCTTCAGGAAACTGGTGTTGAGGTTGTTGAGCTGTGAGTTGTTGTAACTTACTGTCTCGAAAGCACCTGTACTCATACCCATTCCGTTGTATACATAGTTGTCGATGTTGGCACGGAAACTCATACCGAGTGTCAGCTGCTTGTATCTCAAAGATGTGCTCAAGCCCATGATGTACTTAGGGGCTGGAGAATGATAGCGGTAGAGATCTGACTCATTGATTTCGCCATCGTTGTTGAGATCGGCATAAGCGCCCTCGATTGGCTTGCCTGTCTTAGAGTCGTAGAGCTGATGATATACATAGAACATGTATGGCTCATATCCCTCAGAGAGTACCTGAAACTGGTAAGCATCGATAGATGGACCTACCTTCACGTTGGTCTGGCTTCCACCCTTTATCAATGAAAGGTTCTTCACCTTCATGTTCTGCCAGGTAAAGTTGTAGCTCAGATTCCACTCCCAGTCCTTGGTCTGGATAGGGGTTGCATTCAGAGAAACCTCAATACCCTTGCTGTCCACATTACCTACGTTGGTAAGGATAGTCTTTGAGAAGTTGGTACCTGCTGCTGTTGGTACTGATGCCAACAGGTCCTTGGTCTTGCGGGTATAGAAATCGATGGCACCACCGATACGGCCATCCAGAAATCCGAAATCGAGACCGAAGTTCCAGGAGGTTGTAGTCTCCCACTTCAAGTCTGATACGTATGCCTCAGGACGGTAAGTATTGATATACTGTCCGTTGATGAATGCTTCGGTACCTGCCACGCTGTAGGTATAAACCGGCAGATAGTTGTAGTTGCCGATACCTTCCTGCTGACCGGTAACACCATAGCTGGCACGGAGTTTCAAGTTAGAAAGTACCTTCTGGTTCTTCAACCAAGGCTCTTCTGTCAAAGTCCAGCCCAAAGCAACAGATGGGAAAGTACCCCAACGGGTATCCTTAGAGAAACGGGAAGATGCGTCTCGGCGAACGGTAGCCGTCAGGAGATACTTTCCATCGAATGAATAGTTGATACGTCCGTAATATGACAACATTACATGACGGTAATCTGATGCCTTTACGGTTGACAGGTTTGTGCCTGCCGCACTTTTGGTATAATAAAGAGGTGTAGTACTCTTCCAGTACTGGTAGTCGTAACCGGCTGTCAGATCTACATTACTCTTGATATCTTCGAAATACTTTGCATAGTTGGCATAGAGGGTAAGCAAGCGGTTCTCGTTCTTCTGAGGACCATACTTGTAATCGCTACCGCCCAAAGACTCATCCTTGTTGTAGCTCTGTGCTGCGTAGGCAGGAACATAAACGGTTCCGTCGCCCTTGGCATAGTCAGCACCCACGGTAGCATGGAGCTTGAGGTCTGGAAGGAAGTGAACCTTGTAATCTACATCCATCGAACCGATGAAGCGGCTTACCTTACTCTTTGAATCATACAGATCAACCAGACCGCGAGGGTTTCTTACACCGGCATTCACTGGATAGCCATCAGCATCGAGTGCCTCATTATAGCCACCATATTTGTCGTTACCGGAATAAACCGGAATGGTTGGGTTGAATGTAGCAGCTGCCCATACAGCGCCACCATTATTGAATGAGTTGTTATTGAGGGTTCCCTTGGCATTGATGGTCAACTTCAGGTGATCCTGGAAGAAGCTAGGAGTCAGCACAACGTTACCTGTCCAGCGCTCTACATTGTCCTTGCGAACCAGACCGCTCTGGTTGTAATAGCCTACAGACACACGGAATGGCAACCACTTGTCGATGCTGCCGCTCACACTGAGGTTATTATCTGTACCGAAGGCTGTGCGGTAAACCTCATCATTCCAGTCGGTATTGGTATCACCGAGCAATGACTTTTGGTTATCTGTACCAAACTGGTTGATGACATTCACGAATTCATCACGGCTGAGCATATCTACCATCTGCGCACGGGTCTGCAAACTGTTGGTGGTATTGAAGTTCACCTTTACAGCACCCTGCTGTCCCTTCTTGGTGGTAATGATGATGACACCATTTGAAGCACGGGAACCATAGATGGCTGTAGAAGAAGCATCCTTCAATACAGTCATGCTCTCGATATCAGAAGGGTTAATCATACTGAGGAAGTTGCTGCTGTTACCCGAGATACCACCCTGCTCCAATGGCACACCATCGAGCACGATAAGAGGGTCGTTGCTGGCATTAAGAGATGCACCACCACGCACACGAATGGTACTACCGGCAGAGGCAGAACCACTGTTGGACATAATCTGCACACCTGAAACCTTACCGTTGATCAACTGTTCTGGAGAAGAAACGAGACCTTTATTAAAGTCCTTCGATTTCACGGTAGCTACGGAACCAGTCAGGTCACTCTTTCTTGCCGTACCATATCCGATGACCACGACATCAGCCAGCGCCTTGCTGTCAGATTCGAGTTTCACCTTCATATTGTCTGAGATAGAAAGTACCTTATCAATATAACCGATATAAGATACCTTGATCTTCTTGGCTGAAGAAGATACCTGAAGACTGAAGTTACCGTCAAAATCAGTAACTGTACCGCCCTTTTCGCCTTCCACCATGACAGTGGCGCCAATCAGAGCCTCACCATTCTGCGCATCAGTCACCTCACCTTTGATGGTTCTTGTCTGCGCCATGAGTTGCAGACATCCGATGACGAACAATGCCACGAGAAGCAAACTTCTCTTTGCTAAATTCTGGATTGCGTTCATTGTTTTACTTTTAGGTTGCGTTTAAAATTGTTTTCGGTTGCAAAAGTAGGGAAAAGAGAAGAAAACAGCAGATAGATTTAAGACAAAAATAAAGAAAAAACGGACAAAAGCAAATCTTTATCTCGCTTTTGTCCGTTTTGTCATTAAAGAGACAGGAATCTTTAAATCAGTTCTATACCTTTACTCTGTTACAGGTACAAGTTTAATACCGAAGAGATTGCATGTATCCTGCTTTGTAATAGTATGAGAACCTGCATCTAATGTTACAGTCATTGTCTTAGCTGTTGAATCAATAACTGCATTTACTTCAGCAGGCTTCTTTCCATCAATTTTGGCGTTCGTCTTGGTATCTGCAGAACTGAAATAAAGGGTCATTGTGACTTTCTTATCAACAGTTACTGAGATATTAGTTGCAGACTCCATCTTTACACAAGTAGAATATGAAGTGCCGTCAATAGTAGCAGTTCCCTTATTTGTAGCATAGTTACCTGAAACTGTTACTATGCTAATTGAAGGCTTAGAACCTGTGAATGTTACCAAAACTGTACCCTCAATAGGAGTTACTGTGCTGCCACCTTCTGTACCACCAGTAGAACCACCAGTGCTGCCACCTCCAGCAGAACCACCTTCGCCAGAAGCATTGCTCTCACCGAATACCTTAACAACACCAGAAGTATAAAAATCAAGAATGCTTGCCAAAGCAGGCAATGGCTGCTGGTGACCGTTTGTTACGACTGTTTCATCAGGAATAACGAAATCAATGTCACCATGATTCAAACGACCTGCACCATAGAAGCCTTCTACAATAGAAGGAACATCTTCTGCCTTATCAGCAACGTATGCATACATGAGGCTTGGGTTCGTATCGAAGTTGTCGTAAGAAGTACCACCAACCAAAGTCTTTACGCTTGCAGGAACCTGCTCACTTGGATCAGAAACCTCGTAGGCATCAAAGCTTGTATTGTTTTCTGCGTATGGGATATAGCTGAAGTTTGCTGGCTTGTTGGCAAATACATTGCCGTATGCCTTAATCAAGCCACCTTTCTCACCAGAGAAAGTACCATCACCCATAGCATCAGTACCCTGCAGAGAGCTCATGATAGGACGCTTAACAGCATCAAAGTAGTTAGACTCCATGAACACACTTGAGCCACTGGTTGCACCAATACCATAAACATCATTGTGCTGATAGTAGTTGTTGTACATGTGAACACTCATGGTACGAACGCGAGCCATACGAGAGTCTGAATGGTCGAACCAGTTGTGATGATAAGTAATCCAGTTTTCACCAGTTTCACTCTTCATACCACACATAGAAGCCTTACCATTATCCCAGAAGCGATTGTAAGCTACAGTAACATACTTAGAATCGCCCTTGATGTCTACAGTACCATCACCCTTAGCCTGGTCGGCAGCACTACCCTTTTTACCATAGAAGAGATCCATGTTGTGAATCCATACATGATAGTTTTTAGTATCAAGAGACATGGCATCATCCAGACAACGCATGATAGCAAAGTTACGGAACTCTACACTCTCAGCCTCTCTAAGCAAGAAGCCGAAGCCATATACGGTAGCATCATCACCGACTCCTTCGAATGTCATATTCATCATAGCTCCCTTAACCTGCAAACCTTCTGCAGAACTTGAAATGTGATCCAAATCAGAAAGATTTACCTTACCGATGATACGGAAGGCGATTGGGGTTTTATCCTTACCTTTTGAATATGCATCAATAATAGACTGCAGACCTGTAATCGTCTCAAGCTTACCAGTATTAACTGTTGTAGAAACGGTCTTAGCTGTCTTGGCTGTAATATAGAGAACCTTAGCACCAGCCTTCAAAGTACCGTCATTATTGTAAGCACCTACACCATCATACTTGAAATGAGCAAAGCCCTCACGGTTATAGCTCTTTACTACCAAGTTAGAAGCAGTATTGGCACCAGCAATCTCTGTACCTTCAGCATTTACAGGAACAACCTTTACAGAATAAGTGCCTTCCTTCAAACCGAGAACATCGGCACGATAGTAAGATTTATACTGACGAACCAGCTGAGCATCAATCTTCTTGTCATCTACATATACATTATAAGAAGAAGCGCCCTCGAATGGAGCCCACTTCAGGTAGGCAGACTCCTGCCAGCCCTTTGCCTCAGTAATCTGAATCACACCTGCAGGATTGTCAATATCACCACTTTCGCCCTGCTCTACTTTCTTTGCGAAACTGATTTTCAGAACAGAAGCATTGTACTCATCATTCTCTGCACCTGATTTAGGTGCGATGATTGCCTTATCACCTTCGAACTTCACACTTGTCAAGTCTGCAGTATTATAATACTTCACATCACCCGACTTGGTGGTAACATACATCTGGTTCACCTTGCTGTTACGAGCCACGGCATGGGTAATCTTAAATGTCGATGTCTGTGCCACAGCAGCACTCAAGCTCATCAGGAGGAGTGTCAAAGTAAATACCATTTTCTTCATTGTTCAATCCTCCTTATTTTATTTGATGATAACTTTCTTACCATTAATCATATAAACACCCTTAGACAAACCCTGGAGGGAAGAACCTACATACTGGCCCTGAAGGTTATAAACCTTACCTCGCAATGCTTTCTTTATATCTTCTACCTGGCAGATGCCGGTAGTTTGATAAGTGAAAGAAAGGGTTACGAGCGACATGTCTGCCTGATCAGATGTATTATCTGAATACTGAAGAACAACATTGTCACCATCGAAGGTAATCTCTGAGACAGTCTTTTCTATGACCTGACCATCAATCTTAACCGTCTGTTTGCTGCCGGCAAATACTGCCGTAGACAACATTCCAGCCAACAATAATAAATAAGCTTTTTTCATTTTAATGAATGTTTGTTAGATTTATTTTTTGGTTTGTTTTTGAATTTTACAATGCAAAAGTAGTGAAAAAATAGCTATTATAAACCATCCTGGCGCATTTTTCTTACGCAAACGTTTTCATAAGTGTAAAATGGAGTATTATAAAAAAGGGCATAAAAAAAGACTGAATCCTGTTACGAAGATTCAGTCTCATAAAGAAGTGGTACCACCAGGAATCGAACCGGGGACACAAGGATTTTCAGTCCTTTGCTCTACCAACTGAGCTATGGCACCAACTTTCACAAATCGCGATTTATCATTTGCGGGTGCAAAGGTAATACTTTTTTCTGGTTCCTGCAAATTTTTCGGGAAATTTCTTTCAAAAAAAGATAAAAAAGTCTATTTTTGTTGGTATTATCCATTATTTAATGTACCTTTGCAGCAGATATCGGGATTTAGCGCAGTTGGTAGCGCACGTCGTTCGGGACGATGAGGTCGCTGGTTCGAGTCCAGTAATCCCGACCAAAAGCCGTCAGATGTGCCGTAAACACTGAGGATTTGCCTTGGTCGTGGCCAAAATGGTCGGTACAATTTCGGTATCATTCCTATACAAATTATTAAAAATAGGCTGTATCTGAAAAAAATTAAGATATGGCTAAAAAAAATTATGCTCCAAATTCGAATGACACAATTCTTAGCAGTGTCATTGGCTGGAAACCTCCAGTTTTGCATCAGAAATCAGAATGTTATATCTCCTTCTTGGCGTTTGATCCAGGAGTCAACCGCATGAGAAAGAAAAAAATTATGCTTGACCATATCAAGGGCAAGCGGAACCAACGTGTCTATGCCGACCAGGTTATTAAAAAACTCACCGAGAAACTTATGGCAGGATGGAATCCTTGGATTGAGGAGCTGCAGCCCCTGGAATATACTAAATGGGATGACGTTCTCGACAGGTATAAGTCTTATCTGGCCAAAATGTGCAACGAGGGTAGTATGCGTGAGGAGACTTATGTCGACTATAGCAGTCGTCTCAGAATCCTGGAAAAATGGAAGCAAGAGAAAAGAATAACTCTCAACTACTCTTACCAATGGGACAGAGGTAATGTTAGCAAGTTCCTGGACTACATTTTCATCGACCGCAATAATACAGTCCTGACACGCAACAACTATCTTGCCTGGACAAAGAGCTTCTCAGCTTATCTGTTGGCTCGAGGCTATATACCCAAGAACCCAACAGAAGGTTTGGAACGTATCAAGAACAGGCAGAAGAAAAGCAGAGATGTCATACCGGATTGCACTATGCAGCTCATCAGAGATTTTCTGATGGAGCATAACAGGCACTATCTGCTGGCGTGCGAAATCATTCACTACCTCTTCATCCGCCCTCGAGAGATGTCCTATCTCAGAATCTGCGATATCCATGTAAAGACTCAGACAATCACTCTGCATGGAGAGAACACGAAGAACGGCAATGATGCCGTGATCACCTTGCCGACTCATGTCATCAAGCTGATGATGGAACTCAACATCTTCTCACACCCAGGGCAGGACTACCTCTTCTCTGACGGTTTCTGTCCAGGACCAGAGAGAAAGAACGAGAAAATGTTCAGAGACTACTGGACTCGTGTCTTGAGAAAGGAACTGAAACTCTCACCTCGCTTCAAATTCTATAGCTTGAAGGACACAGGCATCACCAATATGCTGCGGGCCAATGCCGATGTCTTGTCGGTCAGAGACCAGGCGAGACACTCATCTATACTCATCACAGACATCTATACGCCTAAGGATATACAGAAGGCGAATGAGTATATCAAGAACTATCAGGGTATCCTATAATATAATAAGGTGGAGAGCTAACTGCTCCCCACCTTATTATATATATTATGATAGCATATAAAAATATCCCGTGTAAACTGGCTCGATGTCATCGTCCTTGACTTCCATCTCTATCTTCTCGCACACATATTTCTTGTTGCGGATGATGTATATCTTGGATGGATCCGGTATGTCATCTGACTGAAACTTGACCTCCATGCAGTTTTTATTGTCTATTCTGAGAGCATTATCATGTAAGCAGCCCAGAGTAACAACATCATTAGTAGATTTCGTACAAATCGACAGAGAGTAAGGATACTTGTCTTTAAATGTTCCTCCTCCGTTCCCGCCAAATCCTCCTTCGGTACTACCACAATATTCTTTATTTATTCGGTAGTCGGTTTTGAATTTTGGCCACCTAGACTTCGCTCTAACCCAACTAAATTTGTTGTCATCCTGTACTTCTCCTGGAATAATGAAGAATATATTCATGCATTCCTGATCATCTTCGGATTTGTCGAGTGTTGACTCATCATCAATCGCATCCTGCACGGATGTGTAGCTGAATCCGTCATCATCAACATCGCACTCCTTTGAATCCGGCTCCTTATCATTAGGTATTGAAAGAAGGCATCGCTTCTCGTAGTAATTATCTTCCAGGATTGCTGTTTTGAAATTGATATCTTCTACAACTTGTGCTGCAGGAGATATGTTAAGTTCAACATAGTCATCAGAAGAACTGTCCCTGATTAATGGTGACCAAACGCCTGCCAGCTGCCATGTTTTCGAACCCTCATTCTCTACATATATGTAGTAACTACCATTACACTCAATGATGGTCTGTCTTTTTTGTTTTTCAGACCATGACTGTGTTGTCCCTTGGAACTGATTTTGCGGGTCCAAGGTAGCTGTACTATGGACTATTTCAAAATTCTCGAAGACTTTTTTGGAAATAACTTCATAGTTATCTCTGTTTGCAGAATCCCCCAGATTATACTCCAGATTTGCTGTAGATGACGTGGAGAAGGATCCGTCTTCGTCGTAGTCCGTTGTGTATTCGGCCAGAGGCTCAATCGCTACGGAATCTGCGGTTGTCAGCTCTGATTTTTTGATGACAGAACAAGTTTTTTGGATATCATCAAAAACAATGGTGGCATTGAAAAGCTTTCGAAATTCCTCTATAAAAGTATAGCTCGACCAATGAGGAAGTGCCCTTCGCAGCTCACGAGTCTTGTAGGCCGATGCGATATACAGGAGGTTCCACGGCTTGCAGTCGAAGTCGTTGCGCTTGAGCGTGTATCCCTCATATTCTACCACTTTACGGAAGATATACATTAAGTTTGGCTGAACAGCCAGGTTCATGATAAATGGTGCATTGTAGCCAATAAATCCTTTCGTTTTATCTACTCCGACAAAATTGGCAATCATATCATTTGTTTCGTCCCGTACAGGAACAAAACACCATTTACCCTCTACTCCCAGGAACTCCGATTTATCATCATCCAATCTATAGATGTCATTAATCTTCTGAAAACCTTTCCATCCTTGAGACCAGCCCTTATCAACTGTATAACCGGGCTTGTCAGCTGTGCCAAACGGAATCTCATCGATGTAGTGCTTGGTCATGCGGTCGTTGAACTTGATGCGGGACTTGCCTCCGACTATCTGCAGTTTGATTTCTCTCTCATTCACGGAGAGTATGGTACCGACACCGCTCATGATGAGCTGGCTGTTACAGTACAGCTTGCAGTCATCGTATTTGGCGATGTTCTTCTTGACCTCCAGTCGCGAGACATTCTTAAATATGACACGGTTCTCCAGGATATTCATGGGGAAGGTGATGTCATAGGTGTACTCACCATCATCGGTGACATACTGGTTTGCGTATGTCACCTTGATGGATGATGTGGATATCGGGTATGCCCGATGGTCATTGATAATACATGTAATCATAGGCTACTTGTTGTTTAAAATGCGCTGATAATCCTGCAGTCTGCGGTGCAGACCTCTACGGCCAGATATCGGAACCTCGACCTCTATGCCATCGTCAAGAGTCTGTGTCAGACGGCTGACGGCTGCATTGACACCATCGAGGGACTGGCGTACCTCGGTGTTATCATTGTTGACATTGACAACAGGAGCCACCACGGTACTACTTCCCTGTCCCAGAGAACGTGTGATATCATCAGCGGTCAGCGAGCCAACTGTATTAGAGCGCTGTGCCCTATCGATGAGGTCAAGAGCTGGACGGATGGATGAGTTGTTGACGGCATTGTGATTAGCGACGAACTCACCCTCATGCACAACTCCAGCCTCCTTTCTGTAGCGGTTACCTCCGGTATATCCACCTTCGTAGTAACCTGCTGCCTCTGCCTGGTGCTGCTTCTTGATAGCCGCAAGCTGTATCATACCTGCAGCTGTGGCCATACCTGCTGCAATAGGAGCTAATGTCCAACCTATTGTTGGTATAGCTGCAGCAGATGCATAGGCATTGATAGCAGACATTGCTGTAGATGCTATCGCCTGCGCAATTTCTATCTTCATGGCTTTTTTGTTAGCCTTTGACTTCGCTGCAGCCAGTTCTTTGTTTCTCTTCTCCTCCAACTTTTTCTTTTTCTTCGAATTGTTGCCAGCTGCAGCAATCTGCTTCTCGTAGTTCTTGGAGATTTTCGCCTGCTCGAGGTCAGAGCATGCCTGAGCATATGACGATGACGCAGATAGAATACCGTTGATACCATTGTAAACTACAGCTGTCTTTTCAATCAGGTCATTGAGGAAATCTGAGGTGATCTTCCCTTTCGCCTGCATGTATGCAGCATGGTTCTGCTTGTCGTTGCCATACAACTCCTTCAGTTTCTCCATGGTGTTTTGATAGTTCTCAACTTGTGAGGAGAAGTATCCACCCAGAGTTGCATTGCCGGTCGACTGGGACTCCCCTGCTGCAGCCCTGGCGCTGTTGACCATCTCTGATGACTTATCATTAATCTTCAGCTGAGCGCTACCAGCACCATGATCATCAGCATCAATCTGCGCTCTCTGTGCAGCAAACTGCTTGGTTATCTCCAACTTCATCTGCTGATATTCCTCCTCCTTGATCAATCCCTGCTTGTAGAGATTGTCAAGGCCATTGAGGTACATGGTCTCCTGAGCCTGCAGGTCTTGCTTACCGAACTGCTGACGCAACTCCTTCAGCTGGTTCTGGTATGACTCCTGCATCTGCAGTTGGTGGTCGAGTGATGCCTGCTCCATCTCAGCCTTCAGATCCAGCCATTCCTCGCTGCCCTCATTGTAGAGTGCCAGGCGCTTTTGCATGGCATCTGCATCATTCTGATAGATGGCTTCATCGAGAGCTATGTCATTCTGATAGATAGCTGAGTTGGCATCATTGTATTGAGCCTTGATGCTAGCCTCCTTCTGTAGGCGCTCACGCTCAATGCTCTGCTCATTCATCTTCAGTATGGCAGCATCATGCTGCTTGACGACAGTGACCTGGTTGTCAAGTAACTGCTTATACTCATTGCTCTCTGCTCCATAGAGTTGCTTCAGCTTAGCAAAGCCCTTAATCTGGATGTTCTGTCGGTCATCGAGGAACTGCTGATAGGTTTTCTTGCCTTCTGCATAGGCTTTGGCGTTGTTAGCCATCAACTCGTTGGTCTCAGCCTTGATGCTATCGGCAGCCTGCTTCTGCTTGCGCTTGGCTTCTGCCTCACGCTTGCGAGCTTCTGCAGCCGCAGTCTTCTCAGCCTTGGCCCTAGCCTTGCGCTCCTTATCTGAAGCTTGATGAGTACCGGTTGTTCTCTGCTGCTTAATGATGGTACCATCATTGCCCTTGCCATTGTAGCCATTGTTTCTCCAAGGCTCCGGATCATTGACTTCGAAGTGCTGAGACTCCAGCTCATTTATCTTGTCGATGAGCTTCTGCTGATACTGCTTTTCTCTTTCGACACTCTGTAGTAGCTGGTCCTTGTGGTCAGCTGCGAAGTTAAGTTTTTGAGTCTTGCCACCTGCAAATGGGTTTAGCCTATCCCAGAAGCGTTTCCAGTAACCTCTATTGTCATTGTTAGCCTCTCCTAACAGGTCTTCATCTTCCGCTTGCTTAGCTATTGACTCTGCCAGCTTCTTCTGTAGGCCGTCGATGACAATCTTCTTCTTCATCATGTCAATGTACGACTGGATCTGCCTTGTTGCTTGACCGGTGCGCACTGCTTCCTCGGTGATGTTGCCGAGGTGTTCACGCATCAGCTTGCCGTTGAGTTCCTCCAGGGCTGCCTTGCGGCCTGACTCAGCTGTGGTGTTGGACTGGATGGCAGAAACAAGGCGCATGATGGATGCCTCCTCTTCTGCTGCCTGCTTGTTGGCATCTGTCACGGCATCATTGTAGTCACGCTGAGCCTGCTCAGCTGTGCTCGTCTCTTTAGACAGTGTGACGATTGCGGCTGTCAGACCGGCAACAACAGCAATCACAGCAGTGATCGGGTTGGCCAACAACACTTTGTTCCACAACATTTGCGCAGCTGTGGTCAGTTTTATTTCTCGTGTCAACGCCATCTGAACGATTGCCATGGTCTTGAGAGCAGATGTCTTAAGACCTACAAGGACGAGATGCGCCTTTTCGCGTAGAATCATGATGTTGAGCCATGCCATTTGCGCCTTCTCTGCGATCAACTTGGCCTTAGATACTGCAGTATAGGTGACGATGGCAGCTGTCAGCACAATTAATATGCGCCAATAATCTTTGACGAAATCAACGAGGGTTGAGAGTGCCCGAACTCCGAGACTGGCAGCAGATATGCAATATCGTGCTGCAGGATAGAGTTTCTGGCCCAGTTCTATGGAGAGATCCAGGAATTTCTTGCTCGCTTTGTCAAGTTGAGCCTGTACACTCTCGTTCTGTGTCTCGAACTCATTGAGGACGGATGTGCCTTCGGAATAGGCTTCGTTTGCCAGGTTCTGGGCAGTCTTGATGTCATCGAGCTTGTCTGCGAGGACGGTGAGGACTCCAGTAGCCCTGGATCCATCCATCTTCATTTCCTCGAACATTGGTGCAAGGTCGGCAAAACCGCCCTTGGCTCTCATGGCTGCCAAAAACTGGAGAAGTGCGCCGTTGGCATCCTCCTTCAAAGTCTTGGCGAAGTCCTTGACATTGAGTCCAGCAATCTTTGCAAACTTTGAGGAGTCCTGGAACATCTTAGCGAGGAGGTTCTGAACTGCGGTTGCAGCAGTCTCGTCTTGCTGCATGTTCTGGTCAAGGACAGAAGCGAGACCCATGATCTGAGCCTGTGTAAAGCCTGCCTGCTTGCCGACACCTGCCACACGGGCAGTGAAGTCAACGAGATAACCGGCAGAGGCAGAAGAATTCTGCGCCAACTCATTGACTGCAGAACCTGTTGCCAACATGGCGCCTCGCAGACCCTTGGTTTTGTCTTCGCCGAACATCTGGGCGAGTTTACCGATTTGAGAGACTGCTTTATCGCCGAGGTCATCACCGAGGGCGACATTGATTTTATCGGCTCCATCTACGAACTCCTCAACTGCTGCAGTCGATGTGATGCCGAGTCTTCCGGCATCTTCGGCTAACTGGTTGAGCTTCTGTCGAGGGGTTCGGGTGTCCATCTTTTTGAAGTCCTCGTTCATGCGCTCAACCTCTTCGGCTGCCTGCCCGGTATATTTTCGGACGTTGGTCATCTCATCGTCCATCTTGGCATACTCCTCTACACACTTTTTGACGGTGAAGGTGATGCCGGAGATTGCAGCGACGGCTCCAAGGGCAATGCCCTGCATTCGGTTGAACCAGTCTGCAGAGCGCTTGATCCAGGACTCTTGAGCTACGCCTTCGGCTCTGACTGCCTGCAGTTCAGCCTTCAGCTGCTTCGCCTTCAGCTCCATCTGCTTGAACTGCTCGGTACCACGCTCCATGCCATGCATCTGCTGGTTCAGTGCCTTGATGGAGTACTCCAGGTCACGGATGGAGGAGGTTTTGAGGTTGGACATGGTGTTATTGACCAGCTGCATCTGCCGCTTGGTCTCCTTGATGTCCACATTTGTGCGGTCAATTTCCTTGTCATACTGCTGCATGAGGGTGACCACCTTCTGCTCGCTCTGTCGGATGCGTTCCAGCTCTGCCTCCACAAGTTTCAGCTGCGAAGCTCTGGAGGCGTACATGGTAGATGTCGGGTCGTAGTCAGCCATCTGACTACGTAGCTTGGAAGCTGTGAATTTGAGGTCATTGAGTGAAGCATGTTTCAGGTTTGACACCGTTGCGGTCATGCGTCTCGCTTCCTCATCAGCCTTGCGTGTTGCGCCCTTCAGGGCAAGCATCTGCTCCTTGACCTTTGAGAGTTGTGCATCCAGCTTGGCGAAGTCTGAAGGATCTGACGCTGCCTTCATCTGCCCCTTCAGATGTCTAGCAGCCTTCTCCAGCTGTCCGAGGCTTGCACTAGACAGGTTGTCGAGTGTCTCCTTGACGCTCATGGTCGAGTTCTTGAATTGCTTCATCTCTCGCTCTGCGGCCTTCAAATCCTTGGCGAGGGATGCGCCTAAACGGGAATCGCCCGCCGAGAAGGCTTCCTGTTTAGCCTTCTTCAGACGAGCGACTCTGTCCTCCAACTCTTTGAGTCGGTTCTTTGCCTCCTCTGAGTTGAGCTTGATGACTGTTGTATATACCTCTTGTCTTGCCATTATCGGGTGACTTGTATATAGCTGTTATATAATATGTTGGAATGGGGATTGAAGTTGATGACCTTGACATCATAGCCTTTGGTGCCCCACCGCCACCAGAGGAATCTGTGCTTGTACTGCCTGTAGACGATGGTCTGGAGGCTGTCTCTCGCCTTGTATGTCAAGATGGAGTCCGCCGTATTGAGACGGAAACTGAGCCATCGGTCGCTGTAGGTATAGACCGAGTCGCTGCGGTCAGTCTTGACCGTATCAGCAGTACTCAGACTCGTGCGCTGGTCTGCCAAGACCTGGCCAAGACGAATGTCCAGGTCATGGAGCAGTTGGCGGTCGTAGGCCTGAATTTTGTACTCCTCAGCCGGCATCTGCAGCACCTGCTGCGTGATGACCGTGAGCGAGTCTCGGATGGTGTCTCGCTCGGCTGGAGCATACTGAAGTTTCAGCCCATTGAGCTGTTCTCTCAGTTCCTGCTCCGCTCGCTGCTGTCGATGGTCAAAAACCCAGAAACAAGCGATGATGACCAATATCACCGATATGGCCATGATGATTGACTTGAGATGTTTCTGCATAATCCTTGATGTTAAATGTCGGCATATTCCGGAATTGCGTCGAAGCAAGGACACTCCTTGATGCGCTCCCATGGATCGACCACTCCATTGTGGTTCTTGTCAGTCGAGATGTCACGATGTCCCATAATCTTGGCATCAGGGTAGCGGTTTCTCAATTCCTTGAGCAACTCACGCAAACCTTGTTTCTGTGCCTCCGTGCGGTTGTCGATAGCCTTGCCAGTGCGGGATATTCCACCCATGTATGCCACGTTGACGGAATCGTAATTGTGACCTTTAACTCCGTTGGACGGCAGGTCTTCTGTCATGAGCTGCGTGCGCTTGCCATCTGCGGTTACGACCCAGTGGTAGCCTGGATAATGCCATCCTTTGTTTCTAAATTCCTTGAGCAAGGCATCGACAGACCATGACTGTCGGCTTGCTGTACAATGTACGAAAATTTTCTTAATCTTGCGTGCCATTTTTATTGTTAAAATATTTATTGATAATGTCTTTAACTCTGGTGTCAAAAGTCAGTGCGAAACCAAAGACGGTTGCCACGTAAACCAGACTCTGCCCAAAGTACCACAAGACGTTAGACGTGACGTCGTGGGACATAAAAAAGCTGATGTACACGAGCACAATGCCAGCAAGCAGGACTATGCCAGCAGAGCTGTAGTGTATCCAATCCTTGGTATTTCTCTGCATATCTGTACCTGATTTTATCTGGCACAAAGGTACATATAATATAAGATAATCGGGTAGGAGGTAAATGTTACTCATAAGAGGCATTTACCTCCTACTTTCGCATTCACCGACCTCCCACACCACCGTACGTGCGGTTCCGCATAC
>QWCV01000218.1_pt1 | contig 126739 bp, 103 predicted proteins | sample 1972621 | NCBI WGS metagenome assembly QWCV01 (sample SAMN09866699, study PRJNA288562) | Human gut metagenome isolate pre2_stool, whole genome shotgun sequencing... | isolation source: gut | host: Homo sapiens | place: USA: California | reverse complement strand
GTTCCCATTCCGAACACAGAAGTTAAGCTCACTTGTGCCGAAGATAGTTGGCTGGAAACGGCCTGTGAAAATAGGTAGATGCCGGCTTCTCTTTTTTATTATGGCCCGTTGGTCAAGCGGTTAAGACAGCGGCCTCTCACGCCGTTAACGTGGGTTCGATTCCCGCACGGGTCACCAAGAAGCACTACTTCATTTGAGGTAGTGCTTTTTTCTTTGTATCCGCTTTTTAATAGGTGTCGGGCGTAAAAGGTGACCCGTGTGGGAATCGAAAAGCCCGGGCCCCGCGTCCAGCGTACCGCGGGGCAAAAACAGCCCCGCGGGCTGTTTTTAGGGCGCGGGAGATTCCGCGCGGGCGGAAGCTGATGTGGCCGGGGTGGTTGGCGTGGGATGTTGTTGTTTAAGATTGGCGTAGCGGCTTACGGAGGCGTGCGGGCCGGGCATGCCCGGCCCCTACGGGGAGCTTAAAGAAATAGGGGCAGCAAGCAGGGATAGGAATCCCTCCGGCGCTGCGGCGCCACCTCCCTTTGACAAGGGAGGCAGGGGGGCGGTCTGCAATATAATTGAATTGAAATTAGGGTCCACCACAGACACCTTGCATGAAAATACAGGGCGTTTTTTATTGCGAATCTTCCGAAAACCGTCGCCCTTGCCCTTGCATAATTTCCGCGTTAGCCTTATAATATACTGTAAGTGTACTATAAGGAGGGGTGTGCCACGCTGCAGACAAAACCACAAAAACAGGTGCTGGGAATCCTGGGAGGATTGGGACCCGCGGCCAGCTGTTATCTGTATCAGATGCTGATCGACCACACACCCGCGACGTGCGACCAGGACCATATCGACATTGTCATCTCGTCCCGCGCGTCGACACCGGACCGCACAGCGTTCATCATGGGTAAAAGCAAGGATGACCCGTTTGCTGTGATGGAGCAGGATGGCTTCAGCCTGGTACACTACGGCGCAACGGTGCTGGCGATTCCATGCAACACAGCGCACTATTTTTATGACCGCCTGGCCGAGGCACTGCCCGTGCCTGTGCTGAATATGCCGCGGCTGACTGTAGCGGATGCTAAGGCGGCAGGCTGCACAAAGCTGGGCATTCTGGCAACGGACGGCACGCTGGCCGCCGAGACGTATCAGCTCGCCTGCCAGGCGCAGGGCATTGATTGGGCGGTACCGTCGGAGGAGCACCAGCAGGAGGTCATGTCGGTCATTTATGACGACATCAAGCAGGGCAAACGCGCCGATATGGCAAAGTTCGGCGCGGCGGTGCACGACCTGAAAAAGCAGGGCTGCGACATGGCCGTGCTGGGCTGCACAGAGCTGAGCCTCGTTAAGCGGGACGAGCACTTGGGCAAGTTCTTTATCGACAGCACCGAGGTGCTGTGCAGGCACGCGCTGGAGGCGTGCGGGGTGAAGCCGATAGGGTTCTAGCCCTATAGGGGAAAGTGCCCGGGAAAGCGCGTAACTGCGGCGAACAGGCAGAACCCTTCCGGCCATCGCTGCGCTCGGCCACCTCCCCGGAAAGGGGAGGCTTGCGGGGCGTCGGGGACGCCGCCCCCTACAAGGCACGTCATAAACGTAAAAAGCACACCACACCGGTTTGTTTATATAAGGAGAGAAATCACAGATGGATCAGAAAAAATTTTACATTACAACGCCGATCTATTATCCCAGCGATAAGCTGCACATCGGCCATACCTACTGCACCGTCGCTACCGACGCTATGGCCCGCTACAAGCGGCTGCAGGGCTACAACGTCAAGTTCCTGACCGGCACCGACGAGCACGGCCAGAAAATCGAGCTGAAGGCCAAGGAGGCCGGCGTTACGCCGCAGCAGTTCGTCGATAACATCGTCGAGGGCCCCAAGGGCGTCAAGGATCTGTGGAAGCTGATGAACATCAGCTATGACCGCTTCATCCGCACCACCGACGACTACCATGTTGCCGCCATCCAGAAAATCTTCAAGAAGATGTATGAAAAGGGCGACATCTACAAAGGCAAGTATGTCGGCAAGTACTGCACCCCCTGCGAGAGCTTCTGGACCGAGAGCCAGCTCGTCAACGGCTGCTGCCCCGACTGCGGCCGCCCCGTTGTGGACGCCGAGGAGGAGGCCTATTTCTTCCGCCTGTCCAAGTATGCGGACCGCGTGCGTGACCTGCTCGTCAACACGGACTTCCTGCTGCCGCGCTCCCGCGTCAACGAGATGGTCCACAACTTTATTGACCCGGGCCTGGAGGACCTCTGCGTCTCCCGCACGAGTTTCAAGTGGGGCATCCCCGTTGACTTCGACCCCAAGCATGTCGTGTACGTCTGGATCGACGCGCTGTTCAACTACACGACGGCGCTCGGCTTCATGAACGACAAATATCCCGACAGCGACTACGAGACCTTCTGGCCTGCCGATGTGCATTTCATCGGCAAGGAGATCGTCCGCTTCCACTCCATCATTTGGCCCGCGATGCTGATGAGCATGGATATGCCCCTGCCCAAGCACGTCTACGGCCACGGCTGGCTGCTGCTGGACGGCGGTAAGATGTCCAAGTCCAAGGGCAACGTCGTTGACCCGTATCTGCTGGCCGAGCGCTACAGCGCCGACGCGCTGCGCTACTTCCTGCTGCGCGACTTCCCGTTCGGCTCTGACGGCAACTTCTCCAATGAGCTGCTCATCAACCGCATCAACATGGATCTGGCCAACGACCTCGGCAACCTGCTGAGTCGCACTACCGCCATGGCCGACAAGTACTTTGGCGGCAATCTGCCCATTGAGCAGGACGAAGGCCCCGAGGACGCCGCGCTGCTCGAGAAGGCCAGGGGTCTGCGTGACCGCTATGAAGCCGACATGGAGGCGTATGCCTTCCAGAATGCGCTGGCTGACGTGTTTGAGGTCATCGACAACGCAAACAAGTATATCGACGCCACCGCGCCGTGGGTGCTGGCCAAGAGCGAGGACTCCAAGCCCCGTCTGGCCCGCGTGCTGTACAATCTGGCCGAGACGCTGCGCATCTGCACCGTCCTGCTGCAGCCGTTCATGCCCACCACCTGCGAGAAGATCTTTGCCCAGCTGAACGTGGAAGCTGACGGCAAGACCTGGGACAGCGCCGCCGTCTTCGGCACGCTGCCCGCCAACGCCACCCTGCACAAGGGCGAGAACATCTTCCCCCGCATCGACGCCGCCAAGGAGCTGGCCGAGCTGGAGGCCCTGGAGGCTGCCCAGAAGGCCGCTGCCCAGGCTGCCAACGCCCCTGCCGAGGAGAAAGAGAAAAAGCCCGCCGAGAGCGGCGCGGCGTCCGCGGAGCTCATCGGTGAGCATGAGGAAGAAATCACGTTTGATGACTTCTGCAAGGTCGAGCTGCGCGTGGCCGAGGTCCGCGCCTGCGAGCGCATGAAGGAGAGCAAGAAGCTGCTGCACCTGACCGTGTTCGACGGCGAGCGCGAGCGCTGCATTTTGTCCGGCATTGCCAAGTGGTTTGCGCCGGAGGATCTGATCGGCAAGAAGATCGGCATCGTCGCCAACCTGGCCCCGCGCCCGATGATGAAGGGCAAGTACGTCAGCGAGGGCATGATCTTTGCCGCTGACACCGACGTGGACGGCGGCTGCTCCATCGCGTTCTTCCCCGACAGCACCCCCGCGGGCGCACGCATCCACTAAGGTGAAGCATGCAGAAATCTAAACTCGACCAATTCTTTTCCATCCCGGCAGCAGCGGTCCTGATGGCCGTTGTCTGCAATGTGCTGTGGGGCTCGGCGTTTCCGTTCATCAAGCTGGGCTACCGGCTGTTCGCCATTGATTCTGCCGATACCGCGTCGATTTTGTGCTTTGCGGGCGTCCGCTTCATGATAGGCGCGGCGCTGGTCTGGCTGGCCGGTCTGGCGCTGAACCACCGTCCGCTGCCGATGCCGCGCGGCAAAACGCTGGCCTCGGCCTGCGGGCTGGGTCTGTGGCAGACCGCGGCGCAGTATTTCTTCTACTACTCTGCCGTCGCGCTGCTGACCGGCGCTATGGGCGGCATCCTGAACAGCACCCAGAGCTTTATGGGCGTCATTCTGGCGCACTTCCTCTACGGCAATAAGGATCGCCTGACCCCGCGCAAGGCGCTGGGCTGCGCGCTCGGCTTCGGCGGTGTGCTTGTCGCCACGCTGGGCAACCACGGCGGCGGCAGCGTCAAGGGCATGGCCTTTATGCTGATCGCGTCGGTCATCTTTGCGCTGGCCGGGCCGTGGAACAAGGCCGTCACCCAGCACGCGGACAGCTTCTCGGTCAGTGTGCTCAACCTTGGCGTCGGCGGACTGGCGCTGGCTGTTCTGGGCTTTGCGATGGGCGGCGGCCTGCACCCGCAGAGCGCCGCCGGTATCCCGGTGCTGCTGTTCCTTGCGTTCATCTCAGGCGCGGGGTATGTTATATGGGCGCTGCTGATGAAGAACAACCCGGTGTCCCGCATCGCGGTGTTCGGCCTCATCATCCCCATTATGAACGTCCTGCTGTCGGCGCTGCTCAACGGTGAGCCGCTGTTTGAGTGGAACTATCTGGCCGCGCTGGTGCTGGTCTGCATTGGCATCTTCTTGGTCAACCGCGCCCCGCAGACGCAGGAGACAAAGGCATGAACAACATTTTTGACACCCACGCGCACTATTCCTCCCGCCAGTTCGACGCAGATCGCGCCGAGCTGCTGACGGCGCTGCCCGCGGGCGGCGTGGTCGGTGTGCTGGAATGTGCCACACATTCCGGCGATGCTGCGCAGGTTTTGGAGCTGGCGCACGCCGCGCCCTACTTCCACGCCGCGCTGGGCATCCACCCGGAGAGCCTGATCGAGGAGGACGCCGCCACGGTGGCCGTCTACCACGGGGACTGGCGTGCCGAGCTGGCCGCCATGCGCCCGCTGTTTGCGGACAAGGCCGTTGCGGCGGTGGGGGAGATCGGGCTGGACCATCACTGGCCCGTGCCGCGGCAGGAGCAGTACGACCTGTTTGAAGCACAATTGCAGCTTGCCAAGGAGCTCGACCTGCCCGTGTCGGTCCATGACCGCGAGGCCCACGCCGAAATGTACGAGCTGCTGCGCAAATACAAGCCCCGCGGCGCATTGCACTGCTACAGCGGCAGTGCCGACGACGCGGCCTGGCTGGTGGAGCAGGGCATGTACCTGGGCTTTGGCGGCGCCGTGACCTACAAGGGCGCGAAGCGCGCGGCCAGGGTGCTGGCGGCCATCCCGCATGACCGGGCCTTACTGGAAACCGACTGCCCCTACATGGCCCCCGAACCGGTGCGGGGCACCCGCAACGACAGCCGTAACATTGTCCATGTGGCCGCGTACATCGGCACGCTCTGGGATATGGACGCCCAGGCCGTGCTGGACCAGACCGCGGCAAACGCCAGGGCTTGCTTTGGCGTGTAACCTTTTTGGTATATTCGGTATGGCAAAAATCTGTGGGGGCGAGCATTGCCCGCCCCTACATGACAACATGCCGCGTATGTATAAACAAATTTTTCAGGAGTGACTTACTATGAAAGCACGCATCCCTAAGCATCGCGAATTTATCATCGATTTCCCGCAGGATATGGACCAAGCCAAGGCTGACGAGGGCTGGAACAAGCTGAACGAGATCGTCGAGGAGTACAAGAAGGCCCACAACGGCCAGAGCGTCTACTCTGCGACCTTCATTGAGGACTGCGAGCCTGCCGTCAAGAAGCTGCAGGAGGAGTACGGCTTCAAGTACACGATTCAGGAAATCAAGTGATTTGCACCGGCGGACAACTGCGTCCGCCGGTTTTTGGTTTACACGCATGTAGGAGAAGGGGAGGACAAGATGGCCGCAAAGACTGTGATACGCCCGGCGGCGGAGGCGGATATTCCCGCCATTCTCGCGCTGTACCGCCAGCTGGACAGCGCTTTGGTTGCGATGCAGCCGGAGTTTTTCTGCGAAGGCCCGCGGGAGGAGGACGAGATCCGCAAGGCCATCCGTGCCGACGACGCGGATTTCCTGCTGGCGGAGCGCGGCGGCGCAGTTGTCGGCTTTGCGCTGGTCGGCTACGCGGGCTGGACGCCGGAGTTCAGCTGCGTTTTGCCCCACCGCTATGCGCGGCTGGAGGATCTGGCCGTGGACGAGGCCGTGCGCGGGCAGGGCGTCGGCGGCGAGCTTTTGGCCGCCGCCAAGCGCTGGGCACGCAACCGGCGCTTGGAGTATTTAGAGCTGAACGTGCTGGCCCAGAACGAGAACGCTATCCGGCTGTATGAGTCGCAGGATTTTGTCGAGGCGACGAAGGTTATGCGGTGTATGCTGTGAAAACCACTCTGTAGGGGCCGGGCATGCCCGGCCCGCAGGTTTACGGTTGCACCCCTTTCGCGGTTGATTTGCAGGGCGGGGCTTGACCCCTTTGCGGGGCGTCGGGGACGCCGCCCCCTACAGGCATAACCCGCAAAGTTTCTCACTCCCGCAAATGGGCACGGCGGCCAGAGGGCTGGCCGCCCTACAACCCCACTTGAAAATCTGTGTAGGGCGGGGTGCCTCCACCCCGCCGAAGTCTGCCGCCAAATCCCTTTCATGGTTCTTCCGCGGGGCGTTGGGAATGCCGCCCCCTGCAGTCGTTGCCGCCAAATCACTTTTACGGTTCAATCCGTAGGGGAGGGATTCATCCCTCCCGGGTTGTGCGCCCATATTGCTGCACAACACAAAAAAGCCGGGGCGAACATTTCGTTCGCCCCGGCGGTCTTACTTCTTCGGAGTCATAGCCTCATAACCCTTTTCGTTATTTTTCGGACTGTTTCCGCATCGTCATGGGAATCATCCTATCTTTACGCGAATTTTGTTTGCCCTTTCAAGACCTTAACTAACTGTTCATTGGACTTACCCTCTGGTTCGTTATTTGCTCAAAAGCATTTGTGGAACGGAGTAATGATTGTTATTAAGATCGTTCTTGGGGTAGTGGGTCTGATGCCGAGGACCAAAGCCTCTTAACTCTAGTACATTGGAGTATCTCCTTATGGATCAGGTGAAGTTCAGGTACATCCTGTTCGGCGGAGTGGTGACGGTCATCTCTACCAGCCTTCTTTCATCCTAATCTATATTTCATGCGGGGGTCTGTGTTTTGACGGCCCCTGAGTCTGCTAAATAACTGCTAAGCAACCGTGCATCGCTGTTTTTAAATCTTTTACAAGTTATGACTTGCGGCTTCGGATGCGGTTCTTGCGTTTTCAGCAGGCCCAGGCCCGCCGGTGATGAATGGGATCTTTGAAGTTTGCCATTGGACTTGAGCCTCCTTCCTTACGAAATACTGCCGGCGGCCTTTACAATTTCTTTCCGGTCTCTTCCTTTGCCCTCGTGCTGCTGGATCGGAGTCCCTGAAGTGCTTCCTTTTTCACTCCCCGACTTTGGGCAGCTTGCGGAAAATCTTCTTCAGGATGTCGATCTGTTCACGATGGGACTTTGCTGAAGAGCCTTTTGGAAAGTGGCTTCGCTTGGAGTTCTTATCTCCTTATCTCCGGCTGTTTTCTTTCTGTGACTATACTATACCACAGCCTTAAGGTTTCGTCTATTCGCAGACCGCACAACCTTTATGTGCAATATTTGTGCATGATCAGGATTGAATAACACATAGTAAAAGTAGTATAATAGATATGTTAGGCGCGTGTACGCCAAAGCAAAGCCGCCGCTTCTTTTAACAAGAAGCGGCGGCTTTGTTTTGTATTGGCTTCCCCTTTGGGGGAAGCTGTCAGTGGCCCCGACCACTGACTGATGAGGGGCAAGTCTGCCATAGTCACCCGTTTGCGGGCAGCTACAACAAATGCGCCCCTCATGCGGCCCTGCGGGGCCACCTTCCCCCAAGGGGGAAGGCTTTAGATTTACCTTTACATCGTCTCCGGTGCGTTCACCTTGAACATCGTCAGAATGTTGTGGATGACCCCGCGCACGGCCAGGCAGAGCGCGATGCGGCCCTGCTGAACGGCACCCTCGGCATCCAGGATGCGGCAGGCGTTGTAGAAGCGGTGATACGCAGACGCCACGTCGATGCAGTAGCGAGTGATGCGCGCCGGGTCGTACTTCTCGGCGGCGGCGGCGATCTCGGCGGGGAAGGCGGCCAGCAGGCGAATCAGCGCCTGCTCGGCGGGGTCGGTCAGCACGCTGGCGTCCACGGCGTCCGCGCCCTCAAACTTCACGCCCTCGCTCTCGAGCTTTTTCAGCACCGAGCAGATACGTGCGTGGGCGTACTGCACATAGTAGACCGGGTTCTCGCTGTCGTTGCGCACGGCCAGGTCCAGGTCAAAGTCTAGCGTGGACGAGCTCTCGCGCTGGTTGAAGAAGAACCGCGCGGAATCAATGGGCACCTCGTCCAGCAGGTCAGTCAGGGTGATGGCCTTGCCGGTACGCTTGCTCATGCGCACGGGCTTGCCGTCGCGCATGAGGTTGACCATCTGCATCAGCACGATGTCCAGACGGCTGCCGTCCAGCCCGATAGCGTCCATCGCGCCCTTCATGCGGGCGACGTGGCCGTGGTGGTCGGCGCCCCAGACGTCGATGGCCTTGTCAAAGCCGCGCACGGCCAGCTTGTTGTAGTGGTAGGCAATGTCGGCGGCAAAATAGGTCGGGATGCCGTTGGCGCGGACGAGCACCTCGTCCTTGGCCTCCTCCTCGCTGCCGTCGTCGGTCTTGCGCTTGTTGACGACGCCGTACTTGGCGGCGTACTGGGCGCTGCGGTACATGATCGCGCCGTCCTCGGCCTTGTAGCACGCGCCGGTCTCCAGCAGCTTGTCCACCACGGCCCTGACTGCGCCGGAGCTGTGCAGGTCGCTCTCATGGAACCAGACGTCGTACTTGATGCGATACTTGCCGAGATCGCGCTGCAAACCGGCAATGTTCTTGGGCAGGGCGTCGGCAACGATGGCCTTTTTCAGCTCGTCAAAGTCCTTGTTGACGTAAGCGTCGCCGTGGACCTCGGCAAACTCCTTGGCGCGGGCGATGATGTCCGCGCCCTGGTAGCACTCCTCGGGCAGCGGGCAGGCGTCCTCGCCCTTGTACAGCTGCAGATAGCGGATGGCCAGGCTCTTGCCGAACTTCTCGATCTGGTTGCCCGCGTCGTTGATGTAGAACTCGCGGGTCACGTCGTAGCCGGCCCAGTCCAGGCAGGCGGCCAGGCCGTCGCCCAGTGCGCCGCCGCGGGCGTTGCCCATGTGCATGGGGCCGGTGGGGTTGGCGGAGACGAACTCGACGTTATACTTCTTGCCTGCGCCCGCGTCGGTGCGGCCATATTCAGGGTTGGCGACAGCGGCGCGCACGACGCTGGTGAACCAGTCCTGGCCCAGGAACAGGTTGATGAAGCCGGGGCCGGCGACCTCAAAGCGGTCAAACAGGCTGCCGTCCAGCTGCAATTTTGCGGTAATGGCTTCTGCGATCTGGCGCGGTGCCTTGTGGAAGGCGCGCGCACCGGCCATAGCCACGTTGGACGCAATATCGCCGTTTTTGACGTCAGCCGGGATCTCGACGATGAAGTCGGGCAGTGCGGCCTCGGGCAGGGTGCCGTCGGCGACAGCCGCCTTGACGGCGTCGGTCAGCAGCGTGCGCGCCTGTGCCAGCGCCGCCGCCCGCGGGTTGTAGTTTTTATAATCCATGATGAACCTCCTGTGGGGGATTTTCTATTGCAATAACGCGGTTGAGGGCCGGACATGTCCGGCCCCTACAGGGAAGCGAATTTTTACGCCTCCGGCAGTTTATCCACCGTAATATCGACTAAGTTCCGGCTGATGAAGCTCTCTGCGCCGGAATCGAGGGTGTAGCTGAATTTCAGACTGCCGCCGTTCTCGTCGAGCCGCTGCTCAATGACGTCGGCGGCCACGCCCAGACTGACCGAGCCGTAGCCGGTCTCGTAATGGCAGAGATGGCGCGTGCCCTTCTCGATGATGAGCTGGCTCGACTGTTTGCCGAACCGCAGCATCGAGACCTTGCGCGCGTCCTCGGCCACCTTGACCGTCGTTGTGCAGCCCTCATAGCCGGTGGTCTCGGTCTCCTTGTAGACAATATAGTAGGCACCGTCCTTGTGGACGAGCGAACCGCGGGTCATCAGCTCCACGGTATCCGTGTCGCCCCGCTGCTCCATCGTGCCCTTGATGGTGATCAGATAGTTTTCTTCCATGGTGTACCTCTACGCTAAAGCCTTCCCCCTCGGGGACAGACTCCCCCGATACGGGGGAGGTGGCGCGCAGCGCCAGAAGGGGTGCGGTGGCCCGCAGGGCCGGATGAGGGGAGACCTTCCGTCATTGCCCGGTAAATGGGCGGCCACGGCAACCCGCCCCTCATCAGTCACCTTCGGTGACAGCTTCCCCCGAGGGGGAAGCCTTTTTTCCCCTAGTACGTCTCAATCGCGATTCTTTCCACCGTTCCGCCGGCGTACTCGCCCAGAAACGTGTGTGCCAATTCGTCAAAATTGTCGGGGGTGTCGCTGACAAAATACCGCGCGGTGCCGCCTGCTTTTTTGCCGTTCAGCAGCCCTAAATCGTCCAGCGCCGCCGCGGCGGCCTGCGCCGTGACCTTGCCGGAATCGACAAGATGCACCTCGTCGCCCATAAAGTCCCCGATCATCTTTTTCAACAGGGGATAGTGGGTGCAGCCTAAAATCAGCGTGTCAACGCCCGCGTCCTTCAGCTCCTGCAGATACTCCGCAATGATCAGCTTTGTGACCGGGTTGTCGTCGTTGAAATAGCCGTTCTCGACCAGCGGCACAAACATCGGGCAGGCACGGGCAAAAATCTGCACGTCGGGCATCATGTCGCGGATGATGGCGGCATACGACCCGCTGCGCACCGTGGCCGCTGTGCCGATGATGCCGATTTTGCGGTTCCGCGTCGCGTCCACCGCCGCGCGGGCCGTGGCACCCACAACGCCGGTAAACGGCACGGGCAGCCTGGCGGCCTCCTCCGGCGGATAGGTCGAGGACACCGTGCCGCAGGCGGCAATGATAAATTTCACGTCCTGCTGCAATAAAAAGCGGATGTCCTGCCGCGCGTACTGGACAATGATGTCCCGCCCGCGGCTGCCGTAGGGCACGCGGCCCGTGTCACCGAAGTAGACGATGTCCTCACCGGGCAGCACGCGGCGCAGCTGGCGCACGGCGGTCAGCCCGCCCAGGCCGCTGTCAAACACGCCGATGGGCCGTGTGTCCATCAGTAGGCCCCCTTCCGGCGGTGGACGGCCAGCGTCAGCAGCTTGTCGACCAGCGCAGGATAGCTGTAGCCCTCGTGCTCCATCAGCTTGGGGTACATGCTGATGGACGTAAAGCCCGGCAGGGTGTTCAGCTCATTGCAGAGCACCCGCCCGGTGCCGCGCTCAACGAAGAAGTCGCAGCGGGACAGGCCGGAGCAGCCCAGCGCCAGATACGCCTTGCGGGCTTCGGCGCGGACCTCGTCGAGCTTTTCCTCGCTCAGATGCGCGGGGATGACGGTCTGGGACACGCCGTTTTTGTACTTGTCATCGTAGGTGTAGAACTCGGCCCCGGCCAGGATCTCGCCCGGGCGGGTCGTGGAGACGGTGGACGGGTCATCGGGGTTGCCGATGGCGGCGCACTCGACCTCCTGCGCGTCCACGAACTCCTCAAACACGACTTTGTCGTCCTCGCGCAGGGCGATTTCGACGCCCTTTTCCAGCGCGGCGCGGTCCGCAGCCTTGGAGATGCCGACGCTGGACCCCGCGTTGGCGGGCTTGACGAAGATGGGGTAGCCGAGTTTTGCCTCGATGCCGTCCAGCACTACGGGGCCGTTCAGCTCCAGATCGGCGCGGCTGGCGGCGACCCACTTGCAGTGGGGGACCCCGGCGGCGTCCATCAGGGCGTTGGCGACGGCCTTATCCATGCAGACGGCGCTGCCCAGCACGCCGCAGCCCACATAGGGGATGCGGGCCAGCTCAAACAGGCCCTGGATCGTGCCGTCCTCGCCGTTTTTGCCGTGCATGACGGGTGCGCAGATGTCAATGTGGACCAGCTCCGCCCTGCCGTCCTTCAGCAGCCAGATGCCGTGGTCCTTCCGGTCCGGGCTGAGCACGCAGGGCGTGCAGTCGCCCTGCTCCCAGCTGCCGTCGGCCATAGCCTCGGGCGTGGGGCGGCAGGCCAGCCAGCGGCCATCCTTCGTGATGCCCACGGGGAAAACCTCATATTTGTCCGCGCAGGGCTCCTGACCCAGTGCGCGCAGCCAGGCCGAGGCCGACACGCAGCTGACGTCATGTTCACTGGAAACGCCGCCGAAGAACAGTGCGACGCGCAGCTTGGAATTTGTATTCATCAAAAAGACTCCCTTTGTTCAATGTGGCCGTGCCCTTTGGGCACACTACAAGTCTTCAGCTTATTATCATAACATATTATGCGTGCGTTGGCTAGATTATTTTTGGAAAATTTCTGAACCGGGAACGGGAGCCTCCCGGGAACTCCTTCTTTCTTTTGTGACCAAAAGAAAGAAGCAAAGAAAAGTCCCGCTGTTGCGGATGCAGCGGACCCCGCCTTAGGGGCTGCACGCCCCTAAGAACCCCAAAGCGGAGGTCGCAGAGGGCGCGGGCTAAACGAAAGCAGTATTACTTTTCGTTCTTAACGCCCGCGCCCTCTGCTCCGATTTGAAATTCGGGTGTTCCCCCGAACCCCCGCAGGGGGGAGAGGGAGGCCCCCTTGTCAAAGGGTGACTCCCCGCTGCGCGGGGAGATGTCGCGGAGCGACAGAGGGGCCCGGGCCCGAAGGGCTGGCCGCGCTAGCGGCCTGGGGGATTCCGACGGGCCTTGCGCCACCACCCGTTCCCGGTCAATCACCCGCCAACTTGAAGGGGCGGGCTGCCGCCCTCCCTTGCCCCTCTCGTCCGCAACCCATTCACACCGCCCTGTAGGGGCCGGGCATGCCCGGCCCGCAGCCTCGCCATTACCACCCGTTTATCTTTTGCCCCGTAGGGAGGGGTCTTGACCCCTCCGCCGCCTTCCGGCAAACTACCGCTAACGGATAACCCGTAGGGGAAAAATTCATCCTTCCCGCGCATCTTCCGCCGCCGCCAACCTCCGCGGGGCGTCGGGGACGCCGCCCCCTACGGCGGCGATCCGTAAGGCCTCTCATTGCCGCCAAACGCCCCGGCGGCCTGGGGGCAGGCCGCCCTACATCCCACTTTACCACAGTTCGCAGGGCGGGGGGAGGCCTCACCACGCCGCAACTCTCCCCCAAAAACAAAAAACCGGCCCGCCACACCCGGCGGGTCGGTCAGTCGTCCAACCTGATTTTATAACGCTTGATCAATGCGGCCTGGTCCAGCAAAAAACGCTTCTGGCTGGGGGTGAAGCTGCGGTAACACGTCAAAAGCTGGCGCTCGTCATCGACGGCGGGGGTCTCGTGCCCCAGCAGGTAGTCAATGCTCACGCCAAAATAATCCGCGATCCGCCGCAGCGTGTCATAGTCCGGCTCACGGATGCCCTGTGTGTAGTTGCTCAACGTGGACGCACTAAGGCACAGCTTGGGTGCAAGGTCTTTGAGCTTGATTTCCTCGCAATCAATTAGATAGCGTAATCTTTCGTTAAAGTTCATAAAAAGTGCCCGATTTCCTATAAATTCTAAGCTAGAGAATAGCAAAAAAACACAAAACGGGTTTTTACAGCACGTTTTGGCTTGACAAAACACGAACTGTGTTATAAAATGACAATATGAAATGCCGATGAGGTCTTGAAGCGTCGGCACAAAGACAAAACTGGAGGAAAACAAGATGTTCAAAAAACTGAAAGACAAAAAGGGCTTCACCCTCGTCGAGCTGATCGTCGTCCTGGTCATCCTGGCCATCCTGGCCGCTCTACTGGTTCCGGCTCTGACTGGCTACATTGACAAAGCAAACAACGAAAAGATTATTGCTACCACTCGTCAGGTTGTTGTTGCGGCCCAGACGGAGGCTTCCGAGGCTTACGGCAAGAATTCTGCTGGCAAGCTTGCTGGCGATGATGTTACGGTCAAGACCGGTCAGGATGATACTAACAGCCCTGTCCACATTGCTGATATTGTCAAGCTGGCAGAGGTTGGTTCCGTTGGTAGTAATAGCGCCTTCACTGGTACGAATGGCGTTACCTCTGTTTCTGTTACGATGGCTGCTGCTGATGGCAAGGTCACCAGTGTTATTGTCGAGCAGAGTGGCAAGAAGTGCACCTACACCGCAACGCCCGCGGACGGTGCAAGCCCGTACACTGTTACGAAGTCTGGTTCTTAACCGAGTATTAGTTTGAAAATTACGTCCCACCACCTCCCGTGGTGGGATTTTTTGTTGCCGCCTACCTTATTATACCCGCTGCAGCGCTGCCGGGAGAGTTGTAGGGAGCGGTCTTGACCGCTCCGCAGGCCGTCAAAAAATTGCTTTCCTGCCTTATTGCGTGTGTAGGGGCGACCATTGGTCGCCCGCCAACCTACCGCCGCAACGCAATTTCCGGGACGGTTTTCTTGCAAGGCAAACGGGCACGGGCGAGCAATGCTCGCCCCTACAAGCGTTTTTCGGCAGTTCCGCGGAGGGGTCAAGACCCCTCCCTACAGAGCAAAAGGAAAAATCCGCATCAAAGGAAACGTGCCCGGGAGAGATAAATCCCGCCCCTGCGCACAAGAGGCAAAGCTGCAATAACGGCAAAGCTGCGGGCCGGGCGCTTGGCGGCGCACAACGAGCGCCGCCAGTTTGCAAGCAAACTCGCTCGTGCGGTTGTTTGCCCCGCAGGGGCAAACATTGTTCGATCCAAGCTCACAACCCCGCAATGCCCGGCCCCTACGCCGCTGTATGCCTTAACGCCTTTCACTCCTATCTCCTCACTCCTCACTCTTTTCAGGTGCTCACCATGCCCCAAACTCCAAAGCTGTCTCCACAACAAAAGGTCGCGCTTGTGGAAAAAATCAAAGCAGGCGAGATCAGCCGCCAGGCCGCGGCGCAAAGCGTCGGCGTCAGCAACACCACCGTGCGCCAATGGCTGCGCATCTATGAATCCGAGGGTGCAGACGGCCTTGCACCCCGGGAAAAGTCACGCCACCTTACCGCCGAGGAAAAACAGGCCGCCGTGGCGGAGTACCTCGCGGGCGGGGTCTCGCTGTTTGACGTCTGCAAAAAGTACGGCATCCGCAGCCCGCAAAACCTGCAAAAGCTCGTGGAAAAGGCCCAGGCGGGCGGCGAGCTGCGCGGCTACCACGGCGCGTCCCGCCACAGGGGCGGCGCGTACACCACCGCCGCGGACCGGGAAAAGATCGTGCGGGAATGCCTGGCCGACGGCTGCGATTACGGCGCAGCTGCGTTAAAATATAACGTCGATTACAAGGCGCTGGTGCATTGGGTGGGGCAGTACCGTGCGGGCGCGGCCCTGCACGATGCCCGCCACAGCAGCGAGGGCACAAGCCGCGCTAAGGGCCGCGCCCGCACCGTGCCACCGATGCAGCGGATGGTCATGGTGCTGGACTGTCTGGAAAACCGGAAAAATTACGGCGCTATGGCGCAGAAATACGCGATAGCCTACCACCAGATCTACCGCTGGGTGCAGCGCTATCTGCAGGACGGCTGGCTCGGCATGAATGACCGCCGCGGCCCCGCCGACGACCCCGACCCGGCGGGGGAGTGGGGGAAGATCGCCCCCGCCGGTGAGGCCGACGCGGAGCTGTGGGTAGCCAAATGCAAAGGCGTACCGGAGGCTTTGCCCGCCATGCTGCGCCGCGCCGGGTATAGCTGGATGATGATTGCAAAAATTTTGTTTGATCTGGCGAGGATGTGAACCCCCAAGCCTTCCCCCGCGGGGGAAGGTGGCCCCGCAGGGCCGGATGAGGGGAGAGCTTGCCGCGGCAGCCCGTGTACGGGTCATATCGGCAAGTCTGCCCCTCATCAGTCAGCGGTCGGGGCCGCTGACAGCTTCCCCCGCGGGGGAAGCCGACGCGATTGCAAAAAAAATTGATCTGGCGAGGATGTGAACCCCCAAGCCTTCCCCCGAGGGGGAAGGTGGCCCCGCAGGGCCGGATGAGGGGAGAGCTTGCCGCGGCAGCCCGTGTATGGGTCATATCGGCAAGCCCGCCCCTCATCAGTCAGCGGTCGGGGCCGCTGACAGCTTCCCCCGCGGGGGAAGCCGACGCGATTGCAAAAAAATTGATCTGGCGAGGATGTGAAAACCCAAAGCCTTCCCCCGAGGGGGAAGGTGGCCCCGCAGGGCCGGATGAGGGGAGAGCTTGCCGCGGCAGCCCGTGTACGGGTCATATCGGCAAGCCTGCCCCTCATCAGTCAGAGGTCGGGGCCGCTGACAGCTTCCCCCAAGGGGGAAGCTGGGCGTGTGTACGGCAAAGCACGGTAGGGGCCGGGCATGCCCGGCCATCAGCCTTGCGTAATTGCCCGTGAACGGGCAGCCGTCCACAGTTGCGGGCCGGGCATGCCCGGCCCCTACAGCGCTGCAAAAAACTTTCCAAATCCCCTTGACACGCCCTTGTTTTTATGATAAACTATCCCTTGTAAAAAAAGCAGCAACCGGCAGTAGGCCGTCGGCTCACCTTGAGGGTTTGCAAAAGCCCCGGGTCATACCATGATTACGCACAACAGGTGCGCAACTTCGTATGTTCGGCGGCTGCTTTCAATGGCAGCCGCTTTTGTCATTATCATACACTTGTGGGAGGTGTGTTACAATCGCCAGCAACAGCAAATCCAACGAACTGGAGATCAATGAGCAGATCCGCGACAAAGAAATCCGCCTGATCGGGGCAGATGGCGCGCAGATGGGCATTATGAGCCCGCGCGACGCACTGAAGATGGCTATCGACAAGGACCTTGACCTCGTCAAGGTCGCGCCGCAGGCCAAGCCGCCGGTGTGCAAAATTCTTGATTACGGTAAATACCGGTTCGAGATGCAGAAAAAGGAAAAGGAAGCCAAGAAGAACCAGAAAGTGGTTGAACTCAAGGAGATCCGCCTTTCCCTGAACATCGACACCAACGACTTCAACACCAAGGTGAACCAGGCTGCCAAGTTCCTGCAGCAGGGTCACAAGCTCAAGGTGAGCATCCGGTTCCGCGGCCGTGAGATGGCACATACCAGCCTGGGTCTGGATGTCCACAAGCGTTTTGCCGAGGCGTTGGAGGGCAAGGCCGTCATCGACAAGCAGCCCAAGCTTGAGGGCCGCAGCATGATGATGTTCATGTCCCCCGTTCCCAACAAGTAAGAAAGTAAACTCTCTAGGAGGAAACAACAATGGCTAAAATGAAGCTCAAGACCCTTTCCGGCGCCAAGAAGCGCTTCAAGATGACTGCTTCCGGCAAGATCAAGCGCAATGCGTCCAAGCGCCGTCACATCCTGACCAAAAAGACCACCAAGCTCACCCGCGGCCTGCGTATGCCCAAGTACGTCGACAAGACCAACGAGGCTGCCGTCAAGAAAATGATGCCCTACGGTGGCTAATCACTAAGACATTTAAAGGTCAGTTACTACCAGTTACAGACAAAGGAGATATAAAACATGGCTCGTATTAAAGGCGCTACCATGACGCACAAGCGTCGTGCTAAGACTCTCAAGCTCGCAAAGGGTTACTACGGTGCTAAGTCCAAGCACTTCCGCATGGCCAAGCAGGCCGTTATGAAGAGCGGCAACTACGCTTTCGTCGGCCGTAAGCAGAAGAAGCGCCAGTTCCGCAACCTGTGGATCACCCGCATCAACAACGCTGTTCGTGCTCAGGGTATGAACTACTCCACCTTCATGAACGGCCTGAAGAAGGCCGGCGTCGAGCTGAACCGCAAGATGCTGTCTGAGATGGCCATCCACGATCCCGCCAGCTTCAACGCTCTGGTCGAGACCGCCAAGAAGGCTCTGTAATAGCTTGCATAAAAGACTCGCGCACACGCGCGAGTCCTTTTGTGTTTAAAGGGGAAAATGGCAAAAAAGCGGGCAACCAAGGAAAGCTCTCCCCTCATCCGGCCTGCGGGCCACCTTCTCCCCCAAGGGGAGAAGGCTTGAGGCTGTGGAGCCTTCCCCTTCGGAGGAAGGTGTCGGCGGCCCCGACCGCCGACGGATGAGGGACGGCCTTCCGGCAGACTGCCGTTTCCCTTTATTCATACAAATCAGTTGATTTTATCCAAAAGGGGCGCTACAATGGAAACGATCACAAGCCGCGAAAACGCTAAGATCAAATACGCCTGCGCGGTGCGCGACTCAGAAAAGCAGCGCGCCGCCGACGGGCTTTTCTTTGCCGAGGGGCCGAAGCTCTGCCTGGAGCTGGCCAAAAGCTGCACGCCGCGTGCGATGTACGCCACGGCGGCGGCGCTGGCAAAAACGCCCGAGCTGGCCCGATTCGACCCCGCCGAGATCGCGCCCCATGTGGCCGAAAAATTAAGCGGTACCAAATCCAATCAGGGCGTGTTTGCCCTGTTTGAAACGCCCGTGCCGCCCGCGGACACGCTGGACACGGCCCGCCGCATTTTGATGCTGGAGGGCGTGCAGGACCCCGGCAACGTGGGTACGCTGCTGCGCAGCGCTGCCGCGTTCGGCTTTGATGCCGTCGTGCTGGGGCCGGGCTGCGCGTCGCCGCTGTCGCCCAAGACGCTGCGGTCCTCGATGGGCGCGGCGGGGCGGCTGCCGACGCTGCACAGCGACGATCTGCCCGCCGCGCTGGCCGCCCTGCGTGCCCGCGGCGTGACGACGCTGGCGACGGCACTCTACCGTTCGCGTCCGCTGGACGAGGCCGGGAACGATTTCCCGGGCGGGCTGTGCGTTGTCATCGGCAGCGAGGGGCAGGGCCTGACGGACAGGACCGTCGAGGCCTGCGACATGGCCGTCCGCATCCCGATGACAGACCGCGTCGAGAGTTTGAACGCGGCAGTGGCGGGCAGCGTGCTGCTGTGGCATTTCAGGGGTGTGTAACGCATTCCCGGCCCCCTCCGGGAGGGGGGAGAGAACCCTGCCATTGCCGGAAAATTTCGGGTTGAGATGAAGTTCTCTCCCTCAGTCGCCTGCGGGCGACAGCTCCCTCGCAGAGGGAGCCAAGGAGCTGCCCATGGACAAAACACTTGCCTGGCTCTGGCTGGCGGATGCCGTCGGCTCGGGCTGCCAATATGCGCAGGAGCTGCTGACGCTCTACCCCGACCCGGCGGAGCTGTACGACGCCCTGCGTGCCGGGACCGAGGCCCCGCCCGCCTGCCTGACGCCCCACGCGCTGGCACAGCTGCAGGACACGACGCCCTTTGATTATGAGGAACGGCTCGACCACTGCCTGCTGTCGGGCATCGACGTGCTGACGCCCGACGAGGGCGTATACCCGGACCGTTTGCGGGAACTGCCCGACCTGCCGCTTGTGCTCTACGTGACCGGCGACATCGCCTGCCTGAACGGGCGGCGGTACGCGGGCATGGTGGGCACGCGGCGGCCCAGCACCTACGGGCGGCAGGCCGCGTTTGACCTGTCACTGGCGATGGCGCGGGCGGGCGTCGTGCTTGTCAGCGGCCTGGCCGACGGACTGGACAGCGAGGCACACCGCGCCGCCGTGCAGGCTGATGTGCCGACGGTTGCCTTTCTGGGCACGGCCATCGACAAGACCTACCCGGCCTCCAACGCGAAGCTGCGCACCGCCATTGAGAAGGGCGGCGGCGCGGTCTGCAGCGAGTATCCGCCCGGCTACAGCGGGCGCACGACGGGCACTTTTCTGGCCCGCAACCGGCTCATTGCCGCGCAGAGCGAGGCGCTCTGCGTCGCCGAGGCCCGCACCCGCAGCGGCACGCTGAACACCGTCGGCCACGCCGAGCGGCTGGGCCGCCCCGTGCTGGCCGTGCCGGGCAGCATCTACAGCGCTTTGAGCGAGGGCACAAACGAGCTGCTGCGCACCCACCGCGCCGAGCCGCTCTGCAAAGCCGCGGACGTGCTGGATATACTGGGTATTGGCGCGGAGACCGCCGCCCCGACGCAGCAGCGGTTTGACCCGGCCACGGTCAGCGCCGATGCGCAGGCCGTCTACGCCGTGTTAAAGCCCACGCCTCAAAGCATCGACGCCCTGTGCGCCGCCGCAAACCTGCCCGCCGGACGGGTGCTGGCGGCGTGTACTGAGCTGGAGCTGATGGGCGGAGCCCAGGCGCAGCCCGGAAGGCGGTACATTGCATTATAAGATAATAGATGAAGGCAGTGGCAAGGTGCCCGGGCGGATATGGAATCCGCCCCTACGGCTGTAGGGGTCGGCGTCCTCGACGACCCGGGGCGTTTGTGGCGGCGATAAGCTGGCGGGCGAACAATGTTCGCCCCTACAGGCAACGCTCGGAAGTATGCGTGTCATCTAAATTTAAACATTGAGGTAACTTATGCCAAAATTAGTCATCGTGGAATCCCCTGCCAAGGCCAAGACCATTGGCAAGTATCTGGGCCGCGGCTACAAAGTCACGGCCAGTATGGGCCATGTGCGCGACCTGCCCGCCAGCACGCTGGGCATTGATGTCGAAAATGGCTATACACCGAAATATATCACCATCAAGGGCAAGCAGAAGCTCGTCAAGGAGCTGAAGGCCGAGGCCAAAAAGTGCGACGGCGTCCTGCTGGCAACCGACCCGGACCGCGAGGGTGAGGCCATCAGCTGGCATCTGGCGAACATTCTGGGGCTGGACCCCAGCGCACCCAACCGCGTAACCTTTGACGAGATCACGAAGAAGGGCGTCAAGGAGGGCATGGCCCACCCGCGCGCCATCAATATCGACCTGTTCAACGCCCAGCAGGCCCGGCGTGAGCTGGACCGTCTGGTCGGCTACAAATTGAGCCCGTTCCTGTGGAAGAAGATCCGCCGCGGCCTGTCCGCGGGCCGCGTGCAGAGCGTGGCCGTGCGGCTGATCCGGGACCGCGAGCTGGAAATTGAAAACTTCAAGCCCGACGAATACTGGAACATCGACGCGCTGCTGAACCCGCAGGGCGAGAAGGGCGAGTTCACGGCCCGCCTGGCCGCCACCGCCGACGGCAAAAAGCTGACCGTTACCAATAAGCAGCAGGCCGACGGCATCCTGGCCGCGCTGGACGGCAGGGACTATACCATCACGAAGATCGAAAAGGGCAAGCGCCGCCGCCAGCCCTCGCCGCCCTTCATCACGTCCACCTTGCAGCAGGACGCGAGCCGCGCGTTCGGCTTCTCGGCCACCCGCACGATGCGCGCCGCCCAGACGCTGTATGAAGGCGTGGACATTGCGGGCCACGGCACGGTGGGTCTTATCACCTATATGCGTACCGACTCGCTGCGCATTGCCGCCGAGGCTCAGGCCGCGGCCAAGACCTTTATTGCGGAGCGCTGGGGCGACAACTACGTCTGCAAGACCGCCCGCAAGTGGAAAAGCCGCTCCGCCACCGCCGCGCAGGACGCCCACGAGGCCATCCGCCCGTCTATGCCCGATCTGACCCCCGACGAGGTCGAGCAGAGCATCAGCGGCGACACCGCAAAGCTCTACCGCCTGATCTGGAGCCGCTTTATGGCCAGCCAGATGGCCGACTGCATTCAGGACACCGTCTCCGCGTCCATCACGGCAGGGGACTACCTGTTCCGTGCGTCGGGCTTCCGCGTCTCGTTCGACGGCTTCACCGCGCTGTACGAGGAATCCACCGACGACGCCAAAAAGAAGGAGACCGCCCTGCCCCCGCTGGAGGAGGGCCAGACCCTCAAACTCAAAAAGCTGACGGCGGACCAGAAGTTCACCCAGCCGCCGCCGCTTTACACCGAGGCCACGCTGATCCACGCGCTGGAGGAAAACGGCATCGGACGCCCGTCCACCTATGCGCCCATCATCACGACCATCGTGGACCGCGGCTATGTGGAGAAGGACCAGAAGAAGCTGAAAACCACCCCGCTCGGCCAGGCCGTCAACACGGTCATGATGGAGCAGTTCCCCGACATCGTCAACGTGAAATTCAGCGCTGACATGGAGAAAAAACTCGACGTTGTCGAGGCCGGCCAGGCGGACTGGGTCAAGACCATCGACGACTTTTACCAGGGCTTTGAAAAGAGCCTGGAGCAGGCCGAGAAGAACATGGAGGGCAAGCGCATCAAGGTCGAGGACATCCCCACGGATGAGATCTGCGAAAAATGCGGGCGGCCCATGGTCATCAAATCCGGCCGCTACGGCAAGTTTGTGGCGTGCTCGGGCTTCCCGGAGTGCCGCAACGCCCACCCGCTGGTCAAGGACACGGGCGGCCTCTGCCCGCTGGACGGCGGCCACATGCTGGTGCGCAAGAGCGCCAAGGGCCGCGTCTACTACGGCTGCAGCAACTACCCCAAGTGCAACTATATGACCTGGGACGAGCCGGTGCCCGAAAAGTGCCCCCAGTGCGGCAGCACCCTCTTTAAAAAGAAGGGCCAGCTGTACTGCGCCAAAGAGGGGTGCGGGTTTGTGAAGGCGATTGAGAAGAAATGACCGCTTTCGGCACTTCTGTAGGGGGCGATGCCTGCATCGACCCGCGGACAGGCTGCCGACTTGCGGGCGGATGTGAGTATCCGCCCCTACAACCTGCGGAAAACAGAGACGTTACGGAGAAACTATGCAAGTGAAAATCATCGGTGCCGGTCTGGCCGGCTGCGAGGCGGCGCTTTGGCTGGCGGACCGCGGCGTGCAGGTCGAACTGTACGAGCAGAAGCCCGCAAAATATTCCCCGGCCCATAAAAGCGCGGGCTTCGCGGAGCTGATCTGCTCCAACTCGCTCAAGGCCGAGCGCCCCGACTCCGCGTCGGGCCTTTTGAAAATTGAGATGAAGATGATGGGCAGCCATCTGTTGGACGCCGCCGAGACCGCCCGCGTGGCGGCGGGCGGTGCGCTGGCCGTGGACCGCGATGTGTTTTCCACCGCCGTGACCGAAATGGTGGAAAACCACCCCAACATCACGGTCCGGCGCGAGGAGGTCACGGCGCTGGACGAGAGCGCACCCGTGCTCGTCGCCAGCGGCCCGCTGACCGAGGGCGCACTGGCACAGGCCGTCGCCGCGCTGACCGGCGACCATCGGCTGAGCTTTTATGACGCTGTCGCGCCCATCGTGACCGCCGAGAGCCTTGACTATGACAAGGTTTTTGCCGCGTCCCGCTATGGCCGCGGCGAGGCGGACTACCTGAACTGCCCGTTCAATAAAGAGGAATACGAGGCGTTCCACGCGGCGCTCATTGCCGCCGAGCGCGCGCCGCTCCACGACTTTGACGGCGACCTGACCGTCTACGAGGGCTGTATGCCGATTGAGGTCATGGCCGCCCGCGGCGCGGATACGATCCGGTTCGGCCCCCTGCGCCCCGTCGGTCTGCGCGACCCGCGCACCGGCCACCGCCCCTGGGCCGCCGTCCAGCTGCGCGCCGAGAACACGGCCCGCACGCTCTATAACCTCGTCGGCTTCCAGACCAACCTGAAATGGGGCGAACAGAAACGGGTGTTCAGCATGATCCCCGGCCTGGAGCACGCCGAATTTGTGCGGTACGGCGTCATGCACCGCAACACCTTTTTGGAGAGCCCGAAAGTTTTGACGAAGCAGCAGTTCTTGAAAGAACATCCCAACGTGTTTTTTGCAGGGCAGATCACCGGCTTTGAGGGCTATATGGAGAGCGCGGCGTCCGGCTTGTTGGCGGCGCACCAGATTTTTGCACGGCTCAAGGACCGCGAGCTGCCGCCGCCCCCGGCGGCAACGATGTGCGGCGCGCTGCTGGACTACATCACGACGCCGAACAAGGACTTCCAGCCGATGGGTGCGAACATGGGCATCCTGCCCCGCACCGAGGAGATCAACATCATCCGCGACAAGCGGGAGCGCTACATGGCGCTTTCGCAGGCCGCGCAGGACGCCATGCAGGCGTGGGTAAAGGAGTACGAAGCATGAAAATTTTAGTGGATGCCATGGGCGGCGACAACGCCCCGCTGTGCGTTTTGCAGGGCGTGAGCCAGGCCGCGGCGGAGTTCGGCGACGGCATGGAGCTGGTGCTGCTGGGTGAGGAAAAAGCCATCCGCGACTGCGCAAAAGAGAATAAAATCGACCTTGCACCGTTTGAGATCCTCAACTGCACCGAGACCATCGACATGCACGATGACCCGGTCAAGGCCGTGCGCCACAAAAAGGATTCCAGCCTTGTGAAGGGTCTGACCATGCTGAAGAACGGCGAGGCCGATGCCTTTGTCAGTGCCGGCTCCACCGGTGCGCTGCACGTCGGCACCAGTCTCATCGTGCGCACGGTCAAGGGTGTCAAGCGCCCGGCACTGGCCACCCCGATGCCCGGCGCCAAGCAGAATTTCCTGCTGCTGGACTGCGGTGCGAACGTCGAGTGCCGCCCCGAAATGCTCAACGCCTTCGGCACGATGGGCAGCGTCTACGCCGAGAAGGTCATGGGCCGCGAAACGCCGAAGGTCGCGCTTGTCAACAACGGCGCGGAGGACACGAAGGGCACGCCGACCTACCGCGAGGCCCACAAGCTGCTGAAGGCAAACCCCTGCATCCACTTTGCGGGCAACATCGAGCCGCGCTACATCATGGACGGTGACGTGGACGTCGTCGTCTGCGACGGCTTTGTCGGCAACGTCGTGCTGAAATTGACCGAGGGCGTCGCCAAAACGCTGCTGGGGATGCTGAAAAAAATCTTCTTGCAGAACCTGATCACCAAGCTCAGCTATCTGGGCATCAAGGGCGGTCTGGGCGAGCTGAAACGTATGATGGACTCCGAGGAGGTCGGCGGCGCACCGCTGCTGGGCGCCGCGAAGCCGGTCATCAAGGCGCACGGCTCCAGCCACGCCAAGGGCATCAAGAACGCCATCCGTCAGGCCAAGCTCTGCGTCGCCAACGACCTGTGCGGCACGATGGAGAAGGCGCTGGCAGAGGTGGCGAAGCAGGCGGAAGAAGCAGACGCTTAAAAGGAAAGCTGCCCTGTAGGGGCCGGACATGTCCGGCCCGCGGCATAAATAATACCGCCCGTAAAAGGGCAATCGAGATAAGGTTGAGGGCCGGGCATGCCCGGCCCCTACGGACTAGCCGGAAAGGTGAAAGAATATGGCTCACAAACCGGAAGAACTGCAGGAGGTCCTGCACTATACATTCAAAAATCCTGCGCTGCTGCGCATTGCGCTGACCCATACCAGCTATGCCAACGAGAGCAAGGTCGCCACGACCCACAACGAGCGGCTGGAATTTCTGGGCGACAGCGTGCTGTCCGTCGTTGTAGCGGACTACCTGTTCCACCAGTCGGGCCGCCCCGAGGGCGAGCTGACCCGTATGCGCGCCAGCCTCGTCAGCGAGGATGCACTGTTCCAGTTCGCACAGGAAATTCAGCTGGGTGAGTATCTGCGCCTTGGCCACGGCGAGGACCTTGGCGGCGGACGCCGCCGCCCGAGCGTCGTCTCCGATGCGTTCGAGGCGGTCATTGCCGCGCTGTATCTGGACGGCGGCATGGAGGCCGCGCGCAATTTCATCCTGCCCTTCATCACCGAGGGCAAGACTGCCGAGGACGACTACAAGACCCGTCTGCAGGAGGTCGTCCAGCAGGACCCGTCCGCCGTGCTGAAATACGAGGTCACCGGCGAGACCGGCCCCGACCACAACAAGCAGTTTACGGTCTGCGTCTGGCGCAACGGCGAGCTGCTGGCCGAGGGCCGTGGCCGCAGCAAAAAAGCCGCCGAGCAGCACGCAGCAAAGGTGGCGCTGGAAAAATTGCAATAAGTGACGCCCTGTAGGGGCCGGGCATGCCCGGCCCGCGGCATAAAAATCGCGACCCGTTTACGGGTACATAAGGCGAGGTTGAGGGCCGGGCATGCCCGGCCCCTACGACCATTTTAAGAATTTTGAAAGGTACCCATGGAATGCGCCTGAAAGAACTGGAAATCCAAGGCTTCAAATCCTTCCCCGATAAGACAAAGATCGAGATCGGCGAGGGCATTACCGGCGTTGTCGGGCCGAACGGCTCGGGCAAGTCGAACATCTCCGACTCCATCCGCTGGGTTCTGGGCGAGACCAGCTCCAAGCAGCTGCGCGGCAGCGGCAAGATGGAGGACGTCATCTTCGGCGGCACCCAGTCCCGCGGTGCCATGGGCTATGCCTCCGTCGCGCTGACCATCGACAACAGCGACCACGGTCTGGACATGGACGCCGACGAGGTCACGATCGGCCGCCGGTACTACCGCAGCGGCGAGAGTGAATACTCCATCAACGGCCAGAACGTCCGCTTAAAGGATGTGTACGAGCTGCTGCTCGACACCGGCATTGGCCGCGACGGCTATGCCATCGTCGGGCAGGGCCGCATTGCCGAGATCGTCGGTGCAAAATCCGCGGAGCGTCGCGAAATTTTTGAAGAAGCGTCCGGCATCGCCAAGTACCGCTACCGCAAAAACGAGGCCGAGCGCCGCCTGGAAGCCGCCGAGGGCAACTTAGAGCGCCTGCGGGACATTCTGGGTGAGCTGGAAAAGCGCGTCGGCCCCCTGAAACGCGACAGCGAGAAGGCCCAGCAGTTTCTGGAATTGAGCGAGAAGCGCAAGACGCTGGAGATCACACTCTGGGTCGATGCCATCCGCCGCGCCAACGACTCGCTGCGCGACCAGCAGCGCAAGTACGAGGCTGCCCAGGCCGACTATGACCGCCTGAGCCGCCAGCTGGACGAGTTTGACGAAAAAAGCGCGTCCCTGCGTGCCGAAGCCCAGCAGCTGATGCTGGCCGTCGAGCAGGCCAACGCCGACATCCGCGCCATCACCGAGGCAAACGCCGGCAGCGAGAGCGAGATCGCCGTCCTGAAAAACGAGAGCGAGCACAGCCGGTTCCGCATCGACGATGCTACGTCCGAATTGGAGCGCGCCGGGCAGGGCCGCGAGAGCATCGAGCGCGAGGCCGCGGACCACCGCGCCGCCATCGAGACGCTGAAAAGCGGCATGGCCGGGCTGGACGCCCGCGTGGCCGAGCTGCGCGAGGCCCTGCGTGCCCTTGAGGAAAAGGCCGCTGCCAGCGGCGAGCGCCGCGACGTTATTGACGCCGCCATGGCCCGCCTGCAGGACACCGCCACCGCCGCCAGGGTCAGCGCCGCGTCGGCGCAGTCGGCAGGGGAGGCTGCGGCCAACCGCCTGGCCGAGGCACAGCGCCAGGCCGAGGAGCTGAAAGCCGGCGCCGCCGCCACCGACGAGGAACGCCGCCGCGCCGAGCGCCGCTTTAAGGACGCCGAGGAGGCCGTGACCCGCAACGACAACATCAAGGCGGGCCTGAAGCTGAAATTGGACAGCCGCCGCCGTCAGCAGGCCGAGGCTGCCGACAACCTGCAGAAGGCGGACCGAGAAAGGTCCGCCGCCGCCCAGCGCATCCACATTCTGGAAGATCTGGAGCGCAACATGGACGGCTACCAGCAGAGCGTCAAGGCCGTCATGCGCGCGGCGGGCGGCGGGCGGCTGCGGGGCATCATCGGCCCCGTGGCGGGCATCATCACCGTCGAAAAGGGCTACGAGACCGCCATTGAGACAGCGCTCGGCTTTGCGCTGCAGAACATCGTCGTCGAGGACCAGGGCTGTGCCCGCGCCGCCATCGGCTTTTTGAAGGACGAGCGCGCAGGCCGCGCTACGTTTTTGCCGCTGGACACCGTGCAGGGTTCCCGCTTCACGGGCCGCCTGACCGGCACGGCGGAGGTCGCCGCCGACCTGGTCAGGACAGACCCGAAATATCAGCATATCATCGACAATCTGCTGGGCCGCATCATCGTGGTCGAGGACCTGACCGAGGCGTCCGCCGTGGCGAGGAACCTCGGCTACCGGAACCGCATCGTCACGTTGGACGGCCAGGTCATCAACGCGGGCGGCTCGTTCACCGGCGGCTCCACCGCCCGCAGCGTCGGCGTGTTCAGCCGCAAGCAGGAGCTGGACGAGCTGCGCAGCAAGCTGACGAAGCTTGAGCAGAAACGCACCGAGGCGGAAAAGGAATTGGCCGCCCGCAAGGCCGAGGTGGACAATCTCTCGGCCCAGCTGGCCGGTGCCGAGGGCGAGGGCATGAACGCCGCGACGGAGCACGTCCGCGCGAACCTAGAGCTCGAGCGCCTGACGAAGGCCGCCGCCCAGTACGACGAGACGGCCCGGAGCATCGAGGCTGAGATCGCCGCCCAGCAGGCCGCCGTGACCCGGAACGAGACCGCGCGCACCGAGGCCGAGAAGGCCCGGACCGACACCGAGGCCGAGCTGGCGCAGTACACCGCCGAGCTGGCCGCCTTGGGCGAGAGCACGGGCAGCCTGACGGCAGAACGCGAAAAAATCACCGGAGAGCTGTCCGAAAAGCAGCTGCAGCGCCTGGCGGACGAGAAGGACGTCGGCCTGCATGAGGCCGCACTGGAGGGCTTGCGGAGCCGTACCGGCGAGGCCGACGCCCGCGCCCGTGAGCTGCAGACGGCGATTGAGGCCGCCAAGGCAAAAATCGAGGCCAACGCGCTGAAAATTGCCGAGATGGAGCGCGTGCGCGGCGACAACCAGCAGAAAATTGCCGCCGCGGAGGAAACGATTCGATCTGCCAACGCGGCCCGCCTCGAAAAGGAGGCCGCGATCTCGAAGCTGGGGCAGGACAACCGCGCCCTGACCGACGAGCGCGAGCGGATGAGCGGCGAGATGGCCCGCCTGGCCGAGCGCCGCACCGCCGCCGAGACCGAGCTGAACGACACCAACAGCAAGCTGTGGGAGGAATACCAGCTGACCGAGAGCGAGGCCCGCAGCCAGTGCGTGCCGTTCGAGAGCCTGACCGAGCTGCGCCGCAGCGTGACCGAGGTCCGCGGCAAGATCCGCGCCTTGGGCAACGTCAACGTCGGCGCGATTGACGAATATAAAGAGGTCAGGGAGCGCTATGACTTCATGAAGGCGCAGGTCACCGACGTCGAAAAGGCGAAGGCCGAGCTGACGAAGATGATCGCCGAGCTGTGCAGCGAGATGCAGGAGCTGTTCACGGCGAGCTTTAAGCAGATCAACGCGAACTTCCAGCAAATTTTCAAGGAGCTGTTCGGCGGCGGTCATGCGCGGCTGTACCTGTCGGATGAAGCGAACGTGCTGGAATCCGGCATCGAAATTGAAGTCTCGCCCCCCGGCAAGGTCATCAAGAACCTGTCCGCGCTTTCCGGCGGCGAGCAGGCGCTGGTCGCTATCTCGATCTATTTCGCCATCCTGCGCGTCAACCCCGCGCCGTTCTGCTTCCTCGATGAGATCGAGGCCGCGCTGGACGACGTAAACGTCGCGCGCTATGCGCAGTATCTGCGCCGCATGACGGACCGTACCCAGTTCATTGTCATCACCCACCGCCGCGGCACGATGGAGGCCGCCGACGTCCTCTACGGCGTCACGATGCAGGAGGACGGCGTGTCGAAGATTTTGCGCTTGGATCTGGATAATGTGAGCGCGGACCTTATTACCTGATGGCATGCAGGGGCCGGGTATGCCCGACCCGCCACATAAATACGACCACCCGCCAATGGGAAGCCACACAAACCCGCAGGGCGGCAAATCAAAAGTAAGGAGGGCCACGATGGGCTTTTTCAACTTTTTCAAACGCGATATTTCCGAGGAGGAATTTCAGGAGCAGCAAAAGGTCAAGCGCGGGCTGGAAAAGACCCGCACGGGCTTTTTCCAGCGCATCGTCAATACGCTGACCAACGCGCAGATCGACGATGATCTGTACGACCAGCTCGAGGAACAGCTCATTCTGGCCGACGTCGGCCCCGCCTGCGCCGTGCGTCTGGTGGACGAGCTGCACGATGAGGTCGAGGAAAAACACCTGAAAACCGGTCAGGAGGCGCTGGACGCGCTGCGCGGCATCATCTGCCAGGAGCTGACCCCCCGCTACCCGATGGATCTGGACGGCAAGCCCGCCGTCATTCTGGTCATCGGCGTCAACGGCGTCGGCAAGACCACGACGATTGCCAAGCTGGCCGGCCTGTACAAAAAGCAGGGCCGCCGCGTCATGCTGGCAGCGGGCGATACCTTCCGCGCCGCCGCCAGTGAGCAGCTGGAGCTCTGGGCCGAGCGCGCCGGCGTGCCGCTGGTCCAGGCCGGCATGGGCGCGGACCCGGCGGCGGTCATCTTCGATGCCGTCAAGAGCGCCAACGCCCGCGGCTACGACATGGTCATTGCCGACACCGCCGGACGTCTGCACAACAAGAAGGGCCTGATGGACGAGCTGTCCAAAATCTCCCGCAGCGTCAAGAAGGCCAGCCCAGAGGCGAGCCTTGAGGTGCTGCTGGTGCTCGACGCCATCACGGGCCAGAACGCTATCAGCCAGGCAGAGGAGTTCTGCAAGGCCGCCAACGCCACCGGCGTGGTGCTGACCAAGCTCGACGGCACGCCCCGCGGCGGCTGCGCGGTCTCTGTGTGGGAGAACCTCGGTCTGCCCATCCGCTTCATCGGCGTCGGCGAGAAGATCGACGATCTGATGGAATTTGACGCACAGACCTTCGTCGAAAGCCTGCTGCCGGAATCCGCCCTGCAGAAGGACGGAAAAAAAGAGGAAGGGGAGAGCGAAGCATGATCGTTTGCGCCGCCAGCAACAACGCGGGCAAGCTGAAGGAATTGCGCCGCATTCTGGAACGCATGGGCCATGAGGTCAAGAGCCTGCGGGAACTGGGGATCGACCTTGACCCCGAGGAAACCGGCACGACATTTGCCGAAAACGCCCGCATCAAGGCCGAGGCGTTCTGCAAGGCCAGCGGCATGCCCACCGTGGCCGATGACTCCGGCCTCTGCACCGACGCGCTGCACGGTGCGCCCGGCGTCTACAGCGCCCGCTACGCCGGGCATCACGGCGACGACGACGCGAACAACGCAAAGCTGCTGCGGGAGCTGGCCGACGTGCCGGAGGAACAGCGCGGCGCAAAGTTCGTGTCGGCGGTCTGCTTCATGCTGCCGGACGGACGCGCACTGGAGGTCGAGGGCGAGTGCCCGGGCCGCATTGCGTTTACATTGCAGAACGGCGACTACGGCTTCGGCTATGACCCGCTGTTCATCCCCGACGAGTACGGCGCACCCGACGGCAAGCGCCCGAACACCGAACGCCGCAGCTACGCCCAGCTCACCCCCGACGAGAAGGACGCCATCAGCCACCGCGGCCGGGCGATGGAGAAGCTGGAAGAAAAGCTGCCCGAATTTTTGGGATAAAAGCCTTCCCCTTTGGGGGAAGGTGGCCGAGGCCCCGCCCGAGGCCGGATGAGGGGCAGCCTTGCGGCGGGTACCCGTGAACGGGAAGCTGCCGTGGACTCTGCCCTCATCAGTCGCCTGCGGGCGACAGCTTCCCCCTCGGGGGAAGCCTTTGTAGGGGCCGGGCATGCCCGGCCCGCAGCATAAAAGCAGCAACCCGTTTAAAAGGAAACCACACAGACTAGAGGGCCGGGCATGCCCGGCCCCTACCGAGATATATACAATAAAAAGGAGATAATTTATGGCACTTACCAGCAAACAGCGCGCGGCTCTGCGCAGCGCGGCGAACACGATGGACCCCGTTTACCAGATCGGCAAGGGCGAGATCGACGACACCCTCAAGCAGGGCATTGCCGACTGCATCGCCGCACGCGAGCTTATCAAAGTAAAGGTGCTGGAAAACAGCGAATATTCCGCCCGCGAGGCCGCCGACATCCTGTGCGAGGCGCTGGACTGCGAGTGCGTGCAGGTCATTGGCCGCAAATTTGTGCTGTTCAAGCAGAAGAAAAAGGAAAGCGCCTACACCGCCGTGCTGGCAAAATGAAAACACTGCTCTACGGCGGGACGTTCGACCCGCCCCATAACGGCCACATGAACAACCTGCGCGCCGCGCTGGCACTGGTACAGCCGGACCGCGCCCTCGTTATGCCCGCGGGCACGCCGCCCCACAAGCACGCCAGCGCCACCCCGGCAGAGCTGCGCCTGCAGATGTGTGCCTGCTTCACAGCGCTGTCCCCGGCGGTGCAGGTCAGCGATTGGGAGATACGCCGGGGCGGGCGCAGCTACACCGTACACACGCTGGAATGGCTGCGCGGCCAAGACCCGGACGGCGCGCTGTACCTCTGCGTCGGCAGCGACATGCTGCTGACGTTTCAGGAATGGTACCGCTGGCAGGATATGCTGAAAATGGCAGCCCTCGTCGTCGAGAGCCGCACCGGCACCGATGAGGCCGCCCTGCACGCCGCCGCCGCAGAACTGAAAAAGGCCGGGGGCCGCGTCCTTTTTGCCCGCGCCGAGAGCTACCCCTGCGCGTCGAGCGACATCCGCAGCGGGAAGATCCCGCGGGAGCAGTGGCCGGAGGTGCTGCCGCCGGAGGTGCTGGCAGTGATAAAGGAGCATCGGCTGTACGGGAGCCTGTAGGGCGGCCTGCCCCCAGGCCGCCGCGGCGGGGTGAGGGCACCCCGCCCTACGCATGACCCGAAAAGGCTGCCCTGTAGGGGCCGGGCATGCCCGGCCCGCAGCATAAAAATACACCACCCGTTCAAGGGCAATCACGGCAAAGTTGAGGGCCGGACATGTCCGGCCCCTACAGCCAGTCAGGAGAAGGAAAAACGCCATGGAGTACTCCGAAGCCAAGAAGTTGGTCAAGGCCCGCCTGAGCGAAAAGCGCTGGACGCACACGAAAAATGTAAAAAAAATGGCTGTAAAACTTGCCAGGCGCTGGGGCACAGACCCGGAAAAGGCCGCTATGGCGGCAATTTTGCACGATTCCGCCAAGGAACTGTCCAAGCAGGAGTTGTTGCAGATTTTTGCCGATAATGCTATAATAGCAGAAAATGCCCCCGCACGTCCGTCGCCGGTCTGGCACGGCATCGCCGCCGCCATCCTGGCCGAAACGCAATGGGGCATCACCGACCCGGAAATTTTGTCTGCCATCCGCTGCCATACTACTGGCAAGCCGGGAATGTCCAAGCTCGATAAGATCATCTATTTGGCCGATATGACCAGCGCCGAGCGCGACTGGCCCGGCGTAGACGACCTGCGCGCGCTGGAAATGCAGGATCTGGACCGGGCTCTTTGCGACGCACTCAAGCGCAGCATTGATTTTGTGGAAGAAAAGGGCGGCTCGCTGGACCCTGAAAGCGTCGCCGCTTATGAGTATGCAAAAGCACACCTTGAATAAAAACACTCCACAGAGCAGGGAGGAAATGTAATGAGCGAACCGCGTAAGCTGTATACCGGCAGTGCATCGGGCGGGCTGGATCAGGAGCAGTATGAGGCTGCCCGCCGCCGCGCCCAACAGTTGGCCGAACAGAATGCCCGCCGCCGCACCGTGCAGCAGCCCATGCGCACGGCCCAGGGACGGCATATCAGCCAGCGCCCCGTTGTGACCGAGCAGCCGGCCCCCGCACCCGAGCCGCCGGTACAGGAGCGTGCCCAGCAGGCTGCGCCCGCACCGGAAAAGCCCCGTGAGCTGACCTACGCCCAGCGGCAGGCCATGGCCTACCGCGCCGCCGCCGAGCGCAGATACGGCGATACCTTGCAGTTTCAGGTGCAGCGCCCCCGCCGCACCGTGAACCGCCCGCCGGAGCCGGAGCAGCGCGCCCGGCAGGCCGCCGCCCAGCTGTATGAGCAGCCCACGACCCCGCGGCAGGCGCACCAGCCCGCCCCGCGCCCCCAGGCGCAGGCCCCTGTGCAGCAGGCGGCCCCCGGTGCCCCGGCCCCCGTCGGCGGCATCCGGCTGGAGGAGGCTGCCGCGCAGCCCCGCCGCGCAAAGCATGCGGATGCCCCGCAGCCCGCAGCCCATAAGCCCCGCACCGCCGCAGGCGGCAATGGCGGCAGCCGCAAGCCCCCGCGTGATGACGACGATGCCCCACGCAAGGCAAAGGGCGGAAAGTCCGGCAAAAAGGGCGGCAGCGGCAAGGGCGGAAACGGGAAAAAGAAGAAAAAGATCCGCTGGTGGCAGATCCTGCTCATCACGCTGCTGGTCATCGCGCTGATCTTCGGCGGTGCGTTCGCGCTCATCATGGGGGCCATCACCCCGGCGGGCGGCAACATCAAGCTGAACCAGCTCATCAACACGCCCAAGGAATTCCAGGGCAAGGAGTTCAACATCCTTGTCACCGGCGTTGACCGTTCGTCCACCGGCGATCTGTCCGCAGGCGCGGCCAATGACTCCAACGTCAACGACGGCATGACCGATATGATTTTGTACGTCCATTTCAACAATGAGACGGGCGAGATGAAGATGCTGCAGATCCCGCGTGATACGATGGTCACGACGGACGCGAGCGTCTCCGGCAACTTCCGCATCAACGGCGTGGCCAAGACCCAGGGCAGCGACAGCAACAACAATATGGCCGCCCTGTGTGAGCTGGTCGCAGACCAGTACAAGCTGCCCATCGACGGCTTTATCACGATCCGTCTGGAAATGCTGACTGAGCTGGTAGACCTGTTCGGCGGCGTGGAGATCAACGTCCCCGTGGATGTAGACTACGCCGCGCTGGGGCTGGGAGACAGCGTCATTCACGCCGGCTATCAGACGTTGAACGGTGCGTCGATGGAGTTCCTGCTGCGTGCGCGTAAAATTTACCCCGACGGAGACATTGGCCGCCTGAACATGCAGCGCCAGTTCTACGCGGCACTGTTCCGCAAGCTCAAGAGCATCGGCAACATCTGGGACGTCGCCAAGCTGACCCCCGCCGTGCTGAACTATATGGAGACGAACCTCAGCGCGTCCGACCTCATCAGCTTTGCCATCAGTATGCTGAAAATTGATTCCAGCAAGATCATGATCTGCCAGATGCCGGTCATCAGCGGCCCGCAGTACAACGGCCAGTCGCTTTTGTACCCCGCGCGGCAGGCGGATGCGGACCTGCTGAACCAGTACTTCCGCGAGAACACCGGTCCCGTCGATGCCAGCCAGCTGAACCTGTGCGACAATGTCATTGACCTGTCCGGCTACACGGCCACCGACCCGAACATCCAGCAGATGGGCGGCCTGATGGCCGAGGCGGACGACGCGCAGAAGGACCCAAATCAGAACCTCGACGGCTCCAACCAGGTCACCGACATCATGGCGTCCGAGTCCACGGCGGAGAGCGAGAGCACCGACACGGATTCCACCGATACCGAGAGCCAGCCGGCAGCGTAAAACAGAAAAACTTCGGGTAAAGGCGAAGCTCTCTCCCTCAGCCGCCTGCGGGCGGCAGCTCCCTCGCAGAGGGAGCCGAGAAAAGAGCGCGGCGAAGCCGCCGCTCTCTTGCCTCCCTCTGCGAGGGAGGTGGCCCGCAGGGCCGGAGGGAGAGAACCTCCCGCAGCCTGAAACCTACCCCTTTAAGGAGAACATCTATGGAAAGCAAAGAACTTGCCATTCGTCTGGCGCGTGCGCTGGACGCAAAGAAGGCCGTCAACGTCCACATTCTGGCCGTGGAGGACCTGACCACCGTCACCGAATATTTCGTCATTGCCACGGGTATGTCCACCACCCATGTCGGCGCACTGGCCGATGAGGCCGAGTTCCAGCTGGACCGCGAGGGCGTCAAGGTGCTGCGCACCGAGGGCCACGACGGCAAGCGCTGGGTGCTGCTTGATTACGGCAGCGTCATCGTCCACGTCTTTACCCAGGAGGCCCACGACTACTACGACCTCGAGCACCTCTGGGCCGACGCCACGGTTGTGCCCGCCAGCGAGTGGATGCCGGAGCAGCCCGAGGACGAGCAGTAAAAATGCGGAATGGCTTCCCCCTCGGGGGAAGCTGTCAGCGGCCCCGACCGCTGACTGATGAGGGCAGACTTTCCCGCGGCAGCCTATAAACGGGCAGCGGCGGCAAACCCACCCCTCATCCGGCCCTGCGGGGCCACCTTCCCCCCAAGGGGAAGGCTTTAACGCTACCCATCTAAAATTCATCTGTGGGGAGAAGAATCATGAAATACGACTTTAAAACAGTTGAGGCCAAATGGCAGAAGGTCTGGGAGGACGAGGATACCTTCCATGCCGAGATCGACCATTCCAAGCCGAAATTCTACGCGCTGGTCGAGTTCCCGTACCCGTCCGCCGCGGGCCTGCACGTCGGCCATCCGCGCAGCTACACCGCGCTGGACATCGTCGCGCGCAAAAAGCGTCAGTGCGGCTATAACGTCCTGTACCCCATGGGCTGGGACGCCTTCGGCCTGCCTACCGAGAACTACGCCCTGAAAAACCACATCAACCCCGAGATCGTCACCGCCCAGAATGTGGCCCGCTTCAAGAGCCAGCTCAAGGCGCTGGGCCTGTCCTTTGACTGGGACCGCGAGATCAACACCACCGACCCCGAGTACTACAAGTGGACGCAGTGGATCTTCATCCAGCTGTTCAAGAAGGGCCTTGCCTACAAGAAGGAGACCACCGTCAACTACTGCACCGGCTGCAAGGTCGTTCTGGCCAACGAGGAGGTCGTCAACGGCGTCTGTGAGCGCTGCGGCAGCCCCGTTGTCCAGAAGAACAAGAGCCAGTGGATGCTGAAGATCACGGCCTACGCAGACCGCCTGATCAACGACCTGGACGATGTCGATTACATCGACCGCGTCAAGACCCAGCAGCGCAACTGGATCGGCCGCAGCCACGGTGCCGAGATCAACTTCGACACCACCGCGGGCGACACCCTGACGGTCTACACCACCCGCGCGGACACGCTGTTCGGCGCGACCTACATGGTCATCAGCCCCGAGCACGCCTTCATCAAAAAGTGGGTCGATGCGGGCCTGATCAAGAACGCCGACGCCGTTGCCGCCTATCAGGAGGAGGCCGCCCGCAAGTCCGACTTCGAGCGCACCGAGCTGAACAAGGAAAAGACCGGCGTTGTCGTCGAGGGCGTCAAGGGCATCAACCCCGTCAACGGCAAGGAGATCCCCATCTTTATCTCCGACTACGTCTTGGCAACCTACGGCACCGGCGCCATCATGGCCGTGCCCGCCCACGACACCCGCGACTGGGAGTTTGCCAAGAAGTTCGGCCTGCCCATCATCGAGGTCGTCAAGGGCAATACCCCCAGCGACCTCGACAAGGAGGCCTTCACCGACGTGGCCACCGGCACGCTCGTCAACTCCGACTTCCTGAACGGCCTGTCCGTTGAGGATGCCAAGAACAAGATGTACGCCTGGCTCGAGGAGAACGGCAAGGGCCACAAGCAGGTCAACTTCAAGCTGCGCGACTGGGTGTTCAGCCGCCAGCGCTACTGGGGCGAGCCTATCCCCATGGTCTATTGCGACAAGTGCGGCTGGGTGCCCCTGCCCGAGAGCGAGCTGCCCCTGCGCCTGCCCGAGATCAAGGACTTTGAGCCGGGCGAGAACGGCGAAAGCCCGCTGGCGCGCCATACCGAGTGGGTCAGCACGACCTGCCCCTGCTGCGGTGCCCCCGCCAAGCGCGAGACCGACACCATGCCCCAGTGGGCCGGTTCGAGCTGGTACTTCCTGCGCTACTGCGACCCGAAGAACCACGACGCCATCGCCAGCAAGGAGGCGCTCGAGTATTGGAGCCCCGTGGACTGGTACAACGGCGGCATGGAGCACACCACCCTGCACCTGCTGTACAGCCGTTTCTGGCACAAGTTCCTGTATGACATCGGCGTTGTGCCCACCAAGGAGCCGTACCAGAAGCGTACCTCCCACGGCATGATCCTGGGCCTGAACCCCCATGCCTTTGAGAACCAGCCCGATGCCGAGCGCAAGCGCCTGCTGGCCGAGTACGGCGACGAGAAGGGCGCGCGCAAGGCCCTTGTCGAGAAGTACGGCGAGATGGCCGAGCACCCCATCGTCAAGATGTCCAAGTCCCTCGGCAATGTCGTCAACCCCGACGATGTGGTCAACGAGTACGGCGCCGACACGCTGCGCCTGTATGAGATGTTCATCGGCGACTTTGAGAAGGCCGCCCCGTGGAACACCTCCTCCATCAAGGGCTGCAAACGTTTCCTCGATAAGATCTGGTCGATGAGCGAGAAGCTCGTTCCCGGCGAGGGCGTCCGCCCCGAGCTGGAGGCCGTCGCGAACCGCACCATCAAGAAGGTCGGCGAGGACATTGACACGCTGAAGGCCAACACCGCCATTGCCCAGCTGATGATCTACGTCAACGCACTGAGCGATCAGGGGGGTGCGACCAAGGCCGAGTACGAGCTGCTGCTGCAGCTGCTGAACCCGTTTGCCCCCCACATGACCGAGGAGCTGTGGCAGCAGCTGGGCCACACCGAGCAGCTGGCCTACCACGCCTGGCCGACCTACGACGAGGCCAAGTGCGTTGAGCAGACGATTGAGATCGCCGTGCAGGTCAACGGCAAGGTCAAGGCCCGCATCAAGGTGCCCGCCGCCATCGAGAACGCGGACGCCATCGCCGCCGCCAAGGCCGAGCCCGCCGTAGCCGAAGCCATCGCCGGCAAGACCATTGCCAAGGAGATCTATGTCAAGGGCAAGCTGGTCAATATCGCGGTCAAAGGCTAAAATTTTATAAGCACTCTAAGGCAGAGCGAAGGCTCTGCCTTTTTTGTGCTGCAGAAGCCATTCAGTCAGAGCGGCTTCCCCCTTGGGGGAAGCTGTCAGCGGCCCCGCCCGCTGACTGATGAGGGGGAACTTACCCACAGCAGTCCGTAAACGGGCGGCAATGGCACACCTGCCCCTCATCCGGCCCTGCGGGGCCACCTTCCCCCAAAGGGGAAGGCTTAGGGCTCCCCCTACATCCATTGTTTACAAACCGCCCAAACTACGCTATAATAAAACCATCAAAAACTTTGACGAAAGCAGGTCCTACCATGCTCATCAGTCTGATCGTACCCTGTTACAATGAAGAAGAAGCGATGCCGCTTTTTTATAAAGAAGCCTCCCGCGTGGCGGCGGAGATGAAAGCCAGCCACGGCGCGGAGTTTGAGTTTATCTTTGTGGACGACGGCTCCCGCGACGGCACGCTGCGCGTCGCGCGTGAGCTACACGCGCAGGACCCCCGCGTGCGGTATGTCTCGTTCAGCCGCAACTTCGGCAAGGAGGCCGGTATCTACGCGGGTTTACAGGCCGCCAGGGGCGATTACGTCGCCACGATGGACGCCGATCTGCAGGACCCGCCCGCGCTGCTGCCGCAGATGCTGGACACGCTGCTGACCGGCGAGTACGACTGCGCCGCCACCCGCCGCACGACCCGCAAGGGCGAGCCGCCGCTGCGCAGCTGGTTTGCCCGCAAGTTCTACCAGATCATCAACAAGATGTCCGATACAGAAATTGTCGACGGTGCGCGTGATTTCCGCCTGATGAGCCGCAAAATGACCGACGCTGTGCTCAGCATGGCCGAGTACAACCGCTTCAGCAAGGGCATTTTCAGCTGGGTCGGCTTCAAGACCAAGTGGTTCGACTATGAGAACATCGAGCGCGTGGCCGGCACGACCAAGTGGAATTTCTGGGGCCTGTTCAAGTACTCCATCGAGGGCATCGTCGGCTTCTCGACCACGCCGCTGCTGATCGCGGCGGGGGCGGGCGTGCTGTTCTGCATCCTCGCGTTCATCGGCATCCTCTTTGTCGTCGTCCGTGCGCTGATGTTCGGCGACCCGACCTCCGGCTGGCCCAGCATGGTCTGCATCATTCTGCTGTGCAGCGGCGTCCAGCTGTTCTGCACCGGCATTGTGGGCGAGTACCTCGCCAAGACCTACCTGGAGGTCAAGCACCGTCCCATCTACATCGTCGCCGAGACCGAAGAGGACAAAAAGTAAATCATGCGTGATATGACAAAGGGTGCCCCGCTGGGGCACCTCTTTCTGTATGCGGTGCCGCTGCTGCTGGGGAACTGGCTGCAGCTGGCGTACAATGCGGTGGATTCCATCATCGCGGGGCGGTTCATCGGGCAGGACGCGCTGGCCGCCGAGGGCGTGGCCGGGCCGGTCATGAATCTGGTGATTTTGGCCATCAGCGGCCTGTGCATCGGCGCGGGCGTACTGATGAGTGAGGCGTTCGGCGCAAAGCGGACCGCCCGCTTAAAAGAGACGTTGGCAACGACGCTGCTGTTCGGCGCGGCGCTCTGCTGTGCCGCCGCGGCGCTGGGCTGCGCGCTGACGCCGTGGATTCTGCGCGCGCTGGCCGTGCCGGACTCGATTTTTGGCATCACCGGCATCTACCTGCGCATCACGTTCCTGGGCGCACCGTTCACGTTTTTCTATAACGCGCTGGCGGCGGGCCTGAAAAGTGTCGGCGACAGCAAAACGCCGCTGAAATTCCTGGCGTTCTCCGCCGTGCTCAACGCGGTGCTGGATCTCATTTTAATTGGCGGGCTGGGCTTTGGCATTGTGTGCAGCGCCGTGACCACTGTCGTGGCCGAGGCCGCCAGCGCGCTGCTGGCCGCCGTCTACATGGCACGCCGCGTGCCGGAGCTCTGCCCCGGGCAGGGGCAGTGGCGCATCCGCCGCGACCTGCTGGGGTCGATTTTGCGCTACGGCGCGGTGACGGCGGTGCAGCAGGCCGTGCAGCCGATCTGCAAGGTGCTCATTCAGGGGCAGGTCAACGCGCTGGGGGTCGGGGCTATCGCGGCGTTCAACGCGGTCACGCGGGTGGACGATTTTGCCTTCACGCCGGAGCAGAGCATTGCCACGGCCATTACGACCTACATTGCCCAGAACCGCGGTGCCGGGCAGACCGCCCGCATCCGCCGCGGCTTTGCGGTGGGCCTGCGGCTGGAGCTGGGCTATTGGCTGCTGATGGGCAGCCTGACGCTGCTGCTGCGCCGGGGCATCCTGTCCCTGTTTGTGGCAGGGGAGGGGGCCGCCGACGTCATTGCACTGGGCAGCACGTATCTGGGCTGGATGGCGGTGTTCTACGCCCTGCCCGCGCTGACGAACGGTTTCCAGGGCTTTTACCGCGGCATGGGCAAGATGACGACGACGCTGATCGGCACCTGCTTACAGGCGGGGCTGCGCGCTGCCGCCGCCGCGGTGCTGGCCCCGCGGGTGGGCCTGCCCGGCATCGCCTTTGCCTGTGCCTTCGGCTGGTGCGTCATGCTGGCGTTTGAGGTGCCGTATTATTTTTGGACGTGCAGGGAGTTATAAGGCTTCCCCCGAGGGGAAAGGCAAAGAACGGCGGTCAGGGAGCTGGCCGCTGCTTTTTTATTCTGTAAAAATTCCCCAATATCCCGCGTTTCCGATTGTAATTTCTTCGACAAAATGCTACACTAATACTGTCTATCCACAGCATAAAATCTGCCCAAGAGAGGTAACGCACCGTGCCAGAAGAACGCAAAGTCTACCGCCGCCCTGCCCGGACGGCTGCGCCCGCCCCGCAGGCCGGGCAAACGGCCCCGCGCCCCGACGCGCCCCCGCCGCCGAAGAAAAAGAAACGTCCCGGCGCCAAACGCCGCCGCAGCCGCCTTGTGCTGGGGCTGTGTTTGCTCTGCCTGCTGGTCGTGGTCATTGTGTCGGTGGTGCTGGTGCGCTGCTCGGCAGAGGAGGGAGGCCCCGCCGAGGCGGACTTCGGCACGCCCGCCGCGGCCTGGCAGAAGAACGATCTGGGCTACTACTTCAACACAAGCGGCCGGGCCATGCCCGCCGCGGTGCTCAAAGGCATGGACGTATCCAAGTTCCAGGGCGAGATCGACTGGGAAAAGGCCAAGGCTGCCGGCATCGACTTTGCCATCATCCGCTGCGGCTTCGGCGGCGAGTGGGACGGCCAGGAGGAAAACTGGGCGCAGGATGACCCCCAGTGGCGGCGCAACGCCGACGAATGCACCCGGCTGGGCATCCCGTTCGGCGCGTACCTTTATTCCTACGCCACGACGGTGGAGGAGGCCCGCAGCGAGGCCGACCATGTCGCGCGGCTGCTGGGCCTGACCGCCCCGCCGCAGGAGGGGCTGGACGACTACACCGCCGCGCCCTACCGGCTGAGCTACCCGGTCTACTACGACCTCGAGGATAAGTACATCAGCGGCGTTTTCCCCTCCGAGATGGCCGAGATCACGCAGGCATTCTTTGACCGCCTGACCGAGTACGGCTACACCGGTGCGCAGGGGCTGTATGCCTCCCGCAACTGGGTACGCGCCCGCATGACAGATCCCGCCTTTGACAAATGGCGCGACAACCTCTGGATCGCGCGGTTCTCCGACGATCTGGACTACGCGGGCACCTACGATATGTGGCAGTGCACCTTCAGCGCCCCGGGCGCGGACTACGGTGTCCAGAGCGAGACGGTGGATCTGGATTTTGTCATGAAACCGTTTAAATTTACCGGTGTGTCCGCCTGCAACGGCAAGACCGCCGCGCCGGTGCTCCTGAACGATACCTACACCGACGAGCTGCACATGGACGGCAAGGACGCCTACGCCACGCTGGCGACGAACGAGCCGGGCGAGAAGGAAGGCGGACGCAGGGTCTACTGGACGACGAGCGACAAGACCGTCGCCACCGTGGACAAAAACGGCACGGTCCGCGCCCGCACCGACAGCGGGGAATGCACGATCACGGCCACGCTGGCCGACGGCACCGAGAGCCTGACCTGCCGCGTGCGGGTCGGGGACATCACGGTCCCGATCTTTGCCACGGCGGGCCTGCGCGGGGACCGCGCCACGCTGGCGGACGCCGCCGCGCTCAAGGGCGCGACCCCGGATTCCATCCTGCTGGACGCGGGCGACAGCCTGCACGGCACCGAGAGCGCCAGTCTGACCGGCGGCATGGATATGCTGTCGGCGTTCTCGGCGGCGGGGTACGACCTGCACGCCATGGCGCTGACCGACTTTGCCTACGGCACGACCCGCCTGGTCAGCGATGCCAACATGGGCAGCGGCCCGTCGCTGGCGTCCAACCTGCTGAACAACGAGGGCACCGCTGTGTTCTACCGCTCCACAAGCTGGAGCCGCAACCGCGTGACCAATGGCCGGTACACCGTCGTGGAGCGCGCGGGGTATAAAATCGGCTTCTTTGTGCTGAACGACCCGGCGCAGGCCGCGGTCATCTCGGCGTCCAACGGGGAGTTCATCACGGCCCGCGACTGGACCGACACCGCCGCCGAGCAGATCACCGCCCTGCAGAACGCCGGGTGCGATGCCATCCTTGCGATTGCCTCCACCGCCCCGGCGGGCGACTGGCAGAAGGCCCTGCTGAGCCAGGGCGTGACGGCCATTATTGACGGCACAACGGCGGAAAACGGCACGAACGTGCTGGGCGCGGACCTGGGTCTGATCGGCGTGGCGCAGCTGGACCTGGTCTTTACCCAGGGCGGCGGCTGCCGCGTCGAGGTCCGGCAGCCTGTGGCGGCTGCCGAGATGGAGAGCCGCCGCGCCACCTGGCTGGCGATGAGCACCGCCGACGCCGCGCAGGCCGACACCGCTGCCGATGCCGCCGACCCCGGCAAGGACACCGAGGCCGTGGGCGGCAGTGACACCACCGCCCCCACCGAGACGGCAGACGAGGCCCAGCAGGCCGGTGCGGACGCCTATACCAGCGCCGCGGCGGAGATCGCCACGCTGGACGCCGACGACCAGAGCATCCTCTACACGCCGCTGTTCACCTACGCGGCCAACCCCGACGCCAACAAAACCATCAGCTTCGGCAACTATCTGGCGGCGCTCTACGCCGAGATCGTCACAAATGACCCGGCCACGGGGCTGCCGGAGGGGGCGTCCGTCGAGGCTTTCGCGGGCGGTGTGACCGAGCCGGAATACGGCGAGATCACCCGCGGGGATTTGATGGCCGCCCTGCCCGCGACAGCGCGCATTCAGCTGGTCAGCACCACCGCAGAAGCCGCCCGGGCGCTGGCCGACGGCGGCACGGTCAGCCGCGTCTACCAGAACAGTCTGACCGAGTACGCCCCCGAGGGGGATGTAGTCTACATCGTCACCGACACGGCGACTCTGGCCGGTCTGGGTGCGGAGTACACGGTCCTGCGCGATTACGGCGATGTCTTTTGGAGCGTTCGGATGAACATCAACGACCTGACCACCAACTTTACCACAGAGTTTGTGCTGCCGGAGGCCCCGCAGTACGGGGTCGGGAGACGCGGCTAAAGGATTAACGGCAGTCTCCCGGGAACTCCTACTTTCTTTTGCCAACAAAAGAAAGTAGCAAAGAAAATTGCCGCTGTTTCGACGCAGCGGACCCGCGACTTAGGGGCTGCACGCCCCTAAGAACCCCAAAGCGGAAGTCGGAAGTCTCGGCGGCTAAACGGACGCAGTATTACTGTCCGTTCTTAACGCCGCCGAGCCTTCCTCCACCTTAAATTCGGGTGTTCCCCCGAACCCCCGAGGCTTTTAACGGCTGCTGTTCCCGCGATGGCCTCTGCTTTAAATCACTGCTCTGTAGGGGCGGCATATATGCCGCCCGCAACTGACCGTGGCCTCTCATCAACGGGCAGCCACCCGCCAACTTCCCGAACCCTTCCGGCCTGCTTCGCGGCCACCTCCCCTGAGGGGGAGGCTTTCCTCGCGGGCTCCGCCCGCGCAAAAAGGCGCCCCTTTTAGGGGTGACTCCCCGCTGCGCGGGGAGATGTCGCGGAGCGACAGAGGGGTCCGGGCCCGAAGGGCTGGCCGAGCTTGCGAGGCCTGAAGGGTCCCGACGGGCTTTCCGTGGCCGCCCATTCCCGGTTTTTCCCCCCCAACATCCCCAAATAAAGGAGGTTCTCCCACATGAAGCTCACATTCTTAGGCGCTGACCGGGAAGTGACCGGCAGCTGCACACAGCTGGAGGCGGCGGGACACCGCTTTCTGATCGACTGCGGCATGGAGCAGGGCCGCGACGTGTATGAGAACGCCGACCTGCCCTGCGCGCCCGGCACCTATGAGGTACTGCTGCTGACCCATGCGCACATCGACCACTCGGGCCGCATCCCGTACCTGTACAAAAACGGCTACCGCGGCCCCATCTATACCACCGATGCGACCCGCGACCTCTGCGCCATCATGCTGGAGGATTCCGCCCACATTCAGGAGCAGGAGGCCGAGTGGAAAAACCGCAAGGCCATGCGCAGCGGCGCCGAGATGATCGAGCCGGACTACACCGTCGAGGACGCGCAGAACGTCATGAAGCAGTTTGTGCCCTGCCCCTATGAGACGTGGCAGACGCTGTTCGACGGGCCAACCGGCAAAATCGAGATGCGCTTTACCGATGTGGGGCACCTGCTGGGCAGCGCGTCCGTCTCGCTGCGCATTGCGGAGCCGGGCCGCACGCCGGAGATCATCGTTTTCTCGGGCGACATCGGCAACACCCATCAGCCGCTCATCAAGGACCCGTCCAACCCGGGCCACGCGGATTACCTTGTCATGGAATCCACCTACGGGGACCGCAGCCACGGCCCGAAACCGGATTATATCGGCGATTTGAGCGCCGTGCTGCAATCGACGTTCGACAAGGGCGGCAATGTCGTCATCCCCAGCTTTGCCGTGGGCCGCACGCAGGAGCTTTTGTATTTTATCCGTCAGATCAAGGCCGAGGGCCGTATCAAGGGCCACGAAAACTTCCCGGTCTTTGTGGACAGCCCGCTGGCGAGCAAATCCACCACGATCTTCCGGGAAAACTTTGCCGAGTGCTACGACGACGAAGCCCTCGCCCTGGTGCAGAGCGGCCGGAACCCCCTGCAGTTCCCGGGTCTGCACGTCAGCGAGACGAAAGAGGAATCCATGGCCATCAACGGCGACCCGACGCCCAAGGTCATCATCTCCGCCGCCGGCATGTGCGACGCGGGCCGCATCCGCCACCACTTAAAATATAACCTCTGGCGGCCCGAGTGTACGGTGCTGTTCGTCGGCTACCAAAGCCCCGGCACCTTAGGCAACGCGCTGGTCAACGGTGCGCAGGAGGTCAAGCTCTTTGGCGAGCCGGTGCAGGTCAGGGCCCGCATTGCGCAGCTGGGCGGGCTTTCGGGTCACGCCGACAAGGACGGGCTGGAAGCCTGGCTCCGCGCCTTTGACGAAAAGCCGAAGTTCGTCTTTGTCAACCACGGCGAGGACGCCGTCGCCGAGCACTGGGCCAACCATCTGAAGGAGGAAGGCTACGAGGCCGACGCCCCCTACAACGGCTCGATCTGGATCGCCGCCGAGGGCCGCGTCGCCTGCGCCGAGGTCGGCAACACCCGGAAGATCATCAAGACGAAATCCGCCGAGACCGTGCGCACCAGCGCGGCCTATGACCGGCTGGCCAACATGGGCCAGCGCCTGCTGGAGGTCATCCGCCACAACCAGGGCGGGGCCAACAAGGACCTTGCAAAATTTGCCAGCCAGATCGCTGCGCTGTGCGACAAATGGGATCGATAACATTGACAAAAGCAAAAGGAATATGGCAGACGCTGCCCGCACCCCTGCGCGGCGCGGCGACCCTGCTGGCAGTGCTGGCGCTGGCCGCGCTGCTGACCACGGTGCGGCACAATGCCAGCGCCTACCTGACCGGCGTGTGGGATACAGGCTCCCAGACGCTCGTCTATGGCCGCATCCACCAGATGGAGCAGGGGCAGTACGCCCCCGGCGGCTTTCTGGGGGTCTACACCGACGATTGGAGCGACGACACGAACCGCGCACTGTTCCGGGACGACACCCCCACCGACGCGGCGGCGTTCCACCCTTACACCCACCAGTCGGGCTTGCAGGGCTGGCTGTTCGGCAGGGTCAACCGTCTGCTGCGGCACTGGCTGCCCGACGGTCTGGCGCGGGAAACCGCCCTCTACTGGCTGAACAGCACGCTGTTCTACGCGGCGGAGCTGCTTGTGGCGCTGGCCGTGTGGGAAGAATTCGGCCCGCTGGCGGCAGCGTTCGGGTTTGCGTCGGTGCTGCTGGCTCCCTGGCTGCAGCGCGGCATGAAGGACCTGTACTGGTGCCTCTGGACCTGGCTGCTGCCGCTGCTGGCGGCGCTTTGGCTCTGCCATTGCACCCGCGTGCGCGGCAAAACGCCCCACGGGTGCTGGCCGCTGGTGGCCGCCGCCTGCATGGTGCGCTGCATGTGCGGGTTTGAATTTATCACAACCTTTTTGATCCTGTGTGAGATCCCGCTCTGCTACGCTGCCGCCAAGGCGTGTTTTGTGCGGCGCAACCCGCACGGTGCGCTGGTCTGGCTGGGCCGCACCGTCGGGACGGGTGTCTCGGCGCTGGGCGGTGTGACTGCGGCGCTGGCGCTCTGGTTCGCACAGGAATGGCTCTGCTTCGGCAGCGCGGCAGATGCCTGGCAGAACATGACCCGGGCCGTCACGGACCGCGTCAGCCTGACGGACGGCGCGGTGCGGGACGTGAACGTGCCGCAGGTGCTCGCGCAGTATTTCCGTGAGAGTACGGAGCCGCTTTTGCAGCTCGGGCCCGTCAGCGTCACGGCATGGCAGCTGCTGCTGTTTGCGCTGCTGGTCGGCGCGGTGAGCATTGTTGTCTGCCTGCGCCGCGGCACGGCGGCGCAGCTGGTGCCGCCGTGCATCGTCTGGGGGCTGGGGCTGGCGGCCCCGGCGTCCTGGATGGTGCTGTCCAAGGCGCACGCTGCGATCCATACCCACCTTGTACCGATGCTGTGGCACTTTGCGTTTGTGCCGATCAGCTGTATGCTGCTGCCGGTGCTGGCAAAACTCATGATCCCGGGGAGGAAAAAAGACCTTGTGGCATCCCATTAAACACTACAAAACGATCCGCCATCACAAAATGCTGGTGATGAAAAACTGCTTCCGCTGCGGGCTGTACTGGCAGGGCCTGACCCACGATTTAAGCAAGCTGGCCCCCGTGGAGTTCTGGGCCGGGGCCAAATACTGGCAGGGGACGTGCAGCCCCAACAACGCCCAGCGCCAGGCCGAGGGCTACAGCGCCGCCTGGCTGCACCATAAGGGCCGCAACAAGCACCATCTGGAATACTGGATCGACTACGCGCCGGACGGCGACCACGCCATGGCCGGTATGCGGATGCCCGCCCGCTACGTGGCCGAGATGGTCTGTGACCGCATTGCCGCCAGCAAGAACTATAAGGGCGACAAGTACACCGACGCAGCGGCGTGGGAGTACTATGACCGCAGCAGGGACCACTACATCCTGCACCCCGAGACCCGCAAGGAGCTGGAGACCTGCCTGCTGATTCTGCGCGACGAGGGCGAGGATGCCTGCTTCCGGTATATCCGCACCGAGCTGCTCGGCAAAAAAGCATAAGAAAAAGACCCCCGCAGCGTCAGTGCTGCGGGGGTCGGTGTTTTATGTAGGTTGAGTTCCGTCATTCCCGGCGGGAACGTCTGCATCGGAGGTGTTCTCCGGGGGCGTGGGTGTCGGCTCCGCGGTCGGCTCGGGGGGTGTCGGTGTCGGCTCTGTAGTCGGCTCAGGGGGTGCCGGTGTCGGCTCTGTAGTCGGTTCGGGTGTGGGACTCGGCGTTGCAGTCGGCTCAGGTGTCGCGGTCACTTCAGGTTCCGGGGTGGCGGTGGCCTCGGCCTCACTGCTGGCCGGTGCCTCAGTCGCCTCGGGCTCGGGCGTGGCCGTCGCCGTGGCGGTGCTGGAGGAACTGACCACCGGCACCGTGTAGACCACGGCGTCCTTGTCGCCGGTGTGCTTCGGGATCGTCGTCAGCGCGGGGCGGTCATCTTCGGTAATGTAGCTGTGGGTGCGGATGTAGTTGAACAGCGCGTCCATCGCCGTGCGGGTCAGATGAATGCCGTCGCTCGTCTCCACATAGCCGCTCTTGGCGTAGCCGGTGACGGAATCCTTCAGCACCTCGGCGCTGTTCAGGAACTTCCAGTCCTTCTCCTGGCACATTTCGACGAGCGCTTTGTTGTACTCGTCCACCTGGGTCTGGGTAAGGCTCTGGTTGGAGTGCTGCTGCCCGATGGGCGGGATGGCGTTGACGATGATGTCCACGCTGGGGTAGGCGGTGACGATGGCCTCGATGCCGGTCTGGTAGTTTTTGACGAAGTCCGCGGCCTTATAGCCGGGGTTCAGGTCGTTCGTGCCGAAGGTCAGGATGACCCGGCGCGGCTGCAATTTCGCCACGGCCTGGGGCATCGTGATGTAGCCGGACGAAGTGCTTACCTGCACGCAGGCAAAGGTCGCCAGGCTCTTGGCGGTCATGCCCACCGAGCCGATGGCGTTGTCGTAGCTGCAATAGTCGAACATGCGGTACATGCGGGCCGTGTTGCTGTCGCCCAGAAACAGCGTCTCGTCCACATAGCTGTCGCCCGCGTCGGCGCTCTGCTCAAGGATCGTGGAGGTGTAGGCCTGGGTATCGATGGTGTTTTCCTCTTTATTATAGCCGCTCTCGACGACCATGGACGCGCTGTCCACGGTGGAGACGCTCTGGGCGTCCGCGCCGCCGAGGTCAATGCCGCCGATGAGCACCAGCGAGATGCCGACGCTGACCAGCAGCATGACGCTGCACAGAGCCAGCACCAGATACATCTTGCTGCGCATATCCAGCGCTTTTTTCTTTTGTGATTTGGTTTTGCCTGCCATGAAAGGCTCCTTTCGCGTGGGAGCATGGTGTGTTTACACAATATGTAAATTCATTTTACACCATTTCCCACCGGAACGCCAGTCTTTTTGCAATTTTTACATAATTTCCTAGAGTTTTATAATCGTGACAAAGGCCGGAAGGCCTTGAACCTGACCGAAAAGTACAAAAATAAGAGAGCTGGCAATGAAGAAAACAAGCCCAGCGGAAAGAGAGCAAGAAAATGTTGTATCAGGTTATTGGCGTTGAGCGCAAAACTGGCGATTTCACCCCGCGCGATGGTTCCAACCGTCAGATTCACTATGATAACCTCGTGTTGCACAGTGTGACCCTCAAGCGTCTGGTTGGCTGTGCCGGACAGAAAGCGGAACAGTGCTCCATCAAAGTAGTGGATTCTGCCGATCTGCTCGAGTCTGTCGGCGCTATGGATGACTTTTCTAAGGTCATCGGCCATCAGTTCGACTTTGAGACCAGCTACGGGAAAATCAAGAGTTGGGAGTTGGTGAAGTAATGCTCCCCGCCCCACCAGAGAACGCCCAGCCGCCACCATGTAAGTAACTGCCGTGGGGCGGTGAATATAGTTGTCGTCATGCCTTGCAGACGGTTTTCTCCAATTTCTGTCTGTAATGGAGCCGCGCTTGACGACGGCTATATTGACCGCCCCACATATCATGTCAGCCGCACGGCTGACACTCCAAAGGCGCTACGTCCTTTGGAGTGTCAGTGTCAGTGCCAAGACACAAGACAAAAATGACAGTAAATAGGATGGTAGAACATGGGCGACACAAAAGCTCCACCACGTTTGCGCAGTAGGCAGTGCATGTTTGTACTATACCCCGAGAGCCAGCAAGCGGCAATTGACTACTGCAAGCAAAATCTGCCCTGCGCATGGGCGCTGCATGACAAAGACGTGTACTCGCAAGCGGCGTTCGACGCCTACGTGAAAAAGCACGAGGGCACACTCCCGGATTGGATGCCGGGCGATCTCAAGAAACCGCACGTTCACTTTGTGTGCAGCTTTGCCAACGCCCGGTATTTCTCCGGCATTGCAAAAGAAATCGGCGTTGAGGTCAACGTCATTCGCAAGGTGAACAACCTTTATAAGGCGTATGTCTATCTGTGGCATTTGCTCGACCCCGACAAGTACCAGTACAGTAAGGATATCGTGGGCACTCACGAATTTGTAGAACCCAGCGAACACGCCGGTATGTCACAGATGGAAGATGACCAAGTGCAAATTCTACTGGATATGCCCACGTTCGACACCTTCAACGAACTGTGCCGGTGGGCGTATGAGCAAGGATGTTGGGCGACGTTCAAAAGCAACTATGCCATGTGGCGTGACCAGTTCCTAGAGCGGCAACGCTTGCGCGACCTGGCCCAGTCCGCTGACGAACGTCAAGCGGTCAACGCCCGCCTGGCCGAGCTGGGCAACAATCAGAAAGTCACTGATTCGGATGGCTTCGGCATTATGCCGGACAACCTAAAGGAAAACTTCTAATGAGAATCACACAGAAAACCTTATACGATTACGGCGAACTGTTACCGGAGATTTGCCAGGCATCTAAGGACGAAAACCTTGAATTTCTTCTGCTGCTGATTGCCGCGAAAACCGATATCGAACGAGCATACGCCAGTCAGTGCAACAACTATTCCGTGCTGGTCACCTGCTACGATGAAGGCCAGCCGGACGAATACGCGATTGTCCCGCATGACTACACGTTGTAACGCTTACCCCCAAACAGCAAGCGATTACATACAAAAATTTTGAGGAAAGGAGACGCAACCATGAACACTGTTATGCTTGCCGCTGGTACGGAGGCTGGTGCAGAGGTTGCAAAGAGCGCTATGGCAACCGTTATCGCCGCAATGGCCGATGTGTTTACCCTGTCCGGCACCGTTGTTACCGAGATTACTAAGCAGCCCATCCTGCTGTTCTGTCTCGCCGCTGGTCTGGTTCCTGTGGGTATCGGCATCTTCGCCCGCCTGAAGAACGCCGCCCGCGGCTGATGCTGACTGTGCAGAGCGGCTTTGCCGCTCTGCATCTTATGCCAGAGTAACTCACGGTTAGAGTTTGCCACTTTTAAAACTGGCCTGTGGCGGGTTACAGTTAGTGTGGGTTCGACTCCCACCTCTGGCACCGCAACCCTGCGGGGCGGGATTTCCCGCCCCGCAATTTTTGTTTTTGCTCGAAAGAGGGTTTATATATGTTCGCTACTATTGATGCGTTTGTGATGTGGCTTGCAAAACAACCGTCTGTACCGTTCTGGGTCGGTTATATTGGTGCTATGGTGTTCATGCGCATTTTCGATGCGCTCCTGTCGCCTGGCTGTGACGATTATGACGAGAACGAAAACACCGACAACAAATAAAAATGCCGCCATTACTGGCGGCAGGTCTTACTTGTTCAAATCTTTAAACCATTGTTTTGTTGTTTTGTTGCCTTTATAAGAAATCCATATTCGGTCTGCTATCCACGCAATAAGTGCAATAGGAATTATCAAGTTTAGCAGGTTGTTGAAAATTGTTGTTAAAATGTCCATTTTCTTCACCTCAATATTATTATATCGTTTTACAGTCGTGAATTCAAGGGGCGTTGTTATGTTTAAAAGAATATTATGTGTTTTTTGTTCTGTTGTGATGGTTTTCAGCATGATTTCTCCTGCGGTTTACGCTGATGATGAAATTATGAATCATGAACATAACTGGGTTGATGTTCCTGTTTCTCTCAAAGGTGAAGTGTTTGGAATGGAATATCAAGTTTCAATAAAGCATTGTACGATTTGTAATTTATATGACCATACAATTAGCCTAGCTGGTTATTCTTATGAGTATTTTGCTATGACTGCTGCTCCGGGTGTAGAGGGTATTATTCAAAATCTTGCAATAAAATTATACTGTTCGATTTTTGGTGAAAACGCTACCGCCACAAAATTCACCCCGGGCGGCGGCTCTACCTCTGGCGGTGGCGTTGGCCGTCCCAAAGGTTACGCCGATGATAATGGTACACCTGCTATTACCGCGAATGGTGAATTGCTTGTCACTGCAAACTGTGTCAATATTAACAGTTTAGGCGAATCTGCTTCTTACGCAACTAAAGCATTGGAGTTCAACCCAGAACACATTTCTGTAAATTCCGATTCGGTTTCTAGCGATTCATGGCCTAACTATTCTATGTATTTATGCTATGAATTTACCGCTCCTGTTGATGGTACGTATTCTTATTATGGTCCTGCGGGTGAATATCTTTACACATTGAATATTGCGGCTGGCTCTACATGGAGAACCGTTCATAACGAGACGCGCGCTATTAAGTTGGGTCGTGATGTTTTAACATCTTCTACGCTTAATACTAAAGCTGCTTTTGTGAAAGGCGAAAAAGTAAATGTTTGTGCGCAGATTTATGGCGAAAATTCTTATTGGTCTACATATATGTATGCACGTGCTGTTCGTGCAACTGTTAATCCAATTTTCGTTAAAGTTATTCTATTGGAATCGGGTAGAAAGGCTGATATTACCATCAACAACAACACTTGGAACGGCAATATCTACACTGACAACAGCACCAACCTTACTTACATCTACCCCCAGTACACCACCGTCAACGAGAAGAACGAAACCGTAACCAACATTTCCAATACGCCCATCATCTACAACAACGAAACCAAGCAATACTACACCTACGACCAGACCACGAAAAACTACTACTACATAACCTATAACGCACAGCCCACACCGTCCCCCAGTCCCTCACCGGCCCCGACTGAAAAGCCGGGCGGCAGTATCTCCACGCCAGAGACCGGCAAGCCGGGCGGCGATACCGGTGACACAACGGGTATTTTTGCCGTGCTGGTTGAAATCCGTGATAACATGATTCAAGGCTTCTTGGATATTAAAGCGGCGTTTGTGGCCGGTTTCGCCGATTTCTCCGCAAACTTTACTCTTGCAATAGAGAATCTAACACTCAATATTCAGAACTTTTTCTTTAAAGGAATGTCCGGTTCACCTGTTGACCCGAATATTCCGGGCGGTGGCTCTATCTCCACACCCGAGACAGGTGGCAGTGATAGTAGCAGCGGCAGCGGTTGGAGTTGGAATCCCTTGAAATGGTTGACTGACCTGCTCAAGGATATTGTAGAGGGCATTATAAAAACCATCTGGAAACTTATCACCTCGTTGTTTGGTTTCCTGCTTTGGCTACTCTCCCTCGTCGGAAAGCTATTCCCGTTCATTCCCGGTCAAGCCGTCCTCGCGGTAACCTCCGCGGTGGTCATCGTGGCAGTTATCCGCATTATCAAGTTTATTACAGGCAGGTGATACCATGAAAAAAACATGTGCTCTGCTGGCGCTTCTCTGCGTACTGGTCTGCACGGCCTGCCCGGTATTCGCGGATGAAGTTGCCAGCCACATCAGCACCGCCGAAACAGCACAAGCCGGTGACGATATGGCCGGTGCAACTACAGATTCCGCAAACGCCCTTACAAACCTTATGAACGGAGTAAAAGAAAAATGGGAAGAACTTTTCGGCGGTTTAGAAGGCGTCCTAGAATTTACTACCGTCTGCGTCGGCGGTGCTATCGGTTGTTTACCTTCGTCCTTCGCGCTGTATCTCATTATGTTGTCAGTCTGTGTCGCGGTGGTCGCTATCTTTAAAGCCTTGGGCGGAAAGGACAAATAGAAATGTTTGTAGCAGTTATGACAGAAATTGCAAAATTTTTGCAAATCAAAATGGACATATACGGCGCTGTATTCTCGTTTTGGGATTTCATGCTCTGGACGATGGTTGCCGCGCTGGTCGTCTGGGTAGTAAAGGAGATGCTGTGGTAATGAGCGATAATTTCAATAAATTCTGCGGCGTTCTCATCCTGCTGTTGCTCGGTCTTTCCACGCTCTTCACGCTCCGGGCCAGCGCCGAGGAATACACCCCGCCCGCCGAGGACAGCACCCAGACCGTGACCGATTCCGAAGAAACGCACGAGGTTGTGCAAGTTCAGGGCGTGCAAACCTACGACCCGACTTTGTATGAAAAGCTGGACACCATGCAAGAATCCCTCAATACATTGATTGATATAATGACCCCTGCCGAGACCGGCACGGAAGATGCACAGTCTGGTGAACTGGTGCAGGATTACACGGCCCAGCTGGAGACGATCTCCGGCCAGCTTGTAGACCTGCGGACGGCTGCAGAAATGGCTACTGCCGAGACGGCCCAGCCCGCAGCGTTTGAAAAGCCCTTTGCGGATTACAGTGTATCCGAAGTGCTGCTGTTGGTGCTGGCCGCCGTGGTTGTGGGTGCAATCGTTATTGGCTTGGTTCGTGGCTTTTAAGCAAAAGCGGCAAGCGCGTTCGGGGCGCGGGGGCTATTGCCCCCGCCCCGCGCGCGCGTCGCCGCAAAAGTGAGGTGTAATAATGGTATCTCTGTTCTATGACCTGCTGGCGTTCTTCGGTATCTCTGCCGACGCGCCGCAAAACCTGTCCGAATTCTTCCCGTGGTTTCTGGCTATCCTCGTAGCGGTGGCCCTGTTCCTGTTCGTGTTCGGCATTATCAAAGACTTCACCCACACATTTGCCCGCGGGGGTCGCTTCTGATGAACGGATATATGGTGCTCCTTCTGGTCGCCGTGCTCATTACGCTGGGTGTCTCCCGCATTGCACGGCAGATTGTGTTTCATCCTTTCCAGACCGGCTTCAATGCCGTCAAAGACCTGTACTATTACCAACTGCACCGCGGCTGGCATAACTGCCCTGTCGGTGCGCTGGATATTTACTGCGGCTACTTCGGCTCCGGTAAAACGCTGTCCCTGGTACATAAAGTAGTGGGCCTGTACAACCGCTACAATGATAAAGTCGTGTGGTGCCCGCGGCGTAAAAAGTTTGTGGTGCAGAAAATCAATATCCTGTCCAATGTTGACCTCTGCGTACCGTACACAAAGTTAGAAAGTCTCGCGCAGGTCGTCAAGGCCAGCAAAACCACGCAAGCCATAGACGACGAGGAAGAAACGCTGACAGTAACTATTGTGGCCATGGATGAACTTTCCGTTCAGATGAACTCGCGCAGCTTTAAGGATAACTTCAATGCCTACTTCCTCAATACGCTGCTGTGCTGCCGACACTATCACATCAGCTTTTACGGCTCCGCCCAGCGATTCCAACACGTGGACAAGCTCCTGCGGGATGTCACGCACACGGTCATTCAGTGCAACAAGGTTTGGCGTTTCCAGCTGTGGGCCAGCTACGACGCATGGGAAATGGAGAACGCCACAAATGCCGAGATGATCAAACCTCTTCGGCGTGGCCTGTGGTTCGTCCTCGACCGTGATTATAATGCATATGACACATTGGCCGTTGTCGATAACCTGCAAAAGAAATTTGAAGAAGGCGATATTCTCACAGAATCCGAGATCATCAGCAATCAGGCTCCGGCCGGGCCGCTTGGCCTTGAGGTCGCAAGTAAACCCACAAAGAAAGCCCAGCGCCGTATGTCCGGGCAGATTAAGAGATAGCCCCAAAAGGAGAACGTAAAATGACTTTTAAAGAATTGTACGAAATCTCTAGCGAGATTCACTTTGACCTGTTTGACGAAGTTGACGGTTCACTTGGTTGTTTGTCCACCGGCCCCATCGTTGATGATGGGCTATTTGAAATGGTGGAAGATTCCACTGTGCGGAAACTTGTGTGTGTTTCTCCGCATATGCTTATTGTGTTTCTTGAGGTGTAATAGATGAAAAAGGTTTGCCGGATGGACAAAACGAATAAGCGGCCCTACTGCCTGCGCAAGCCGTGTTCGTATCGGCTGGACGGTACCTGCTCCGGGCCTGTGGTGGCCGTGAAGGACTATTACTCTGTGTACAACTGCCCGGATGTGGCTATCAGCCTAGCCCCACCGCCTGACTGCGGCCAGCACGCCGAGTGTGCTTTCTGCCGGGATAGAAAGCGCTATGGGGCACAGTAGTCCGCGTATGGACGCGCACGCCGTACTGTGCTATACTTAAAAAAACGTCCGCAACCTTCCGAGAAGTCGGCCCACCCAATTTATAAAAGTGGGCCGGATTGGCGGGCATGGGGCGCCTAGCTCCATATTGGCAGCGCCTGCGCGGCGCTCACCTTCCCACGCCCGCGACTGAAATCGCGCAAAGGCAAGAGCAGGAACTTCCCGGAGCCCGGAATTTTCCTCTTATTGGCCCCAGCGCCAGACCGCCAGTCTTGCCCGGCCAGCAACGTGAAACGGCGCAAGAGTGCGAGAGTTTTTCCCTGCGTCAGTTTGTCCAACTGCTGCACCCTGACGGGACGTGCAGAGCCTAACCGGTATGAAGTCCCAGGCCCCGCCCTGGGACATTAAAAGATTCCTTAGACGCGCAAGCCCGCGCACGCGGGCACTGTGCATTTTTGAAAAGCCGAACCCCAATTTATAAAGGTTCGGCGTCTGAGCGGCACAAGCGCCGCAGGCACCTTCTTATTTGCAAGCCAGCGTAGGCCGTGTGCAGCTGGCGCGTAGCGTCTGCGGAACGCGGCAGAAGCGAACGAGACAACAAAGTAAAAAAATAAAAACTGCCGTTGCGGCCCCCAAGGGACGCGGCGGCAGTTTTTGCGCGAGGTGTGACCATGTACGAACAGCAACGCAAAAAAGGCCGACCATTGACCGGCACAGAACGCAGCTTAATAGAACACCTGTACAAGCTCGGTTTCACGCAGACCGCGATTGCAAAAGAGGTCGGCGTCTGGCCGTCCACCATCTGCCGCGAGCTCCGTCGCGGCATGGTGGACCAGTTGAACGGCGACACATGGGAATATTATCGCATTTACTCCCCGCAAAAGGCACAGAACCGCGCTGACTATATGAAAAGTGCCCACGGCCCTGACTTGAAAATCGGTAATCGTGCGGACTATCTGGCCGCACTGGAAGCGCATATCTTGACCGGATCCAGTCCGCAGGATGCAATAGCGAAGGTCGGCAGTGACTACGGCGTGACCATCAGCAAGACCACATGCTACCGATACATACAAATGAAGCTGTTTCCCAGCCTGCGCTATAAGCACCTGCCACAGGGTCACCCAAAGAAAGGCAAGGGCACCGTATCCCATGCCAACGTGTCCCACCCAAAACACCGCAGTATTGAACACCGCGCAAAGAGTATTCGAAACCGTGAAGAAGTCGGACATTGGGAACTGGATAGTGTCATAGGCAAGGCCGAAGGAACCGGCGAGAGTTGCCTTGTAATGACTGACCGCAAAACCAGAGGTGAAATCATCATCAAGGCCCGGAGTAAAACTGCCGCCGATACAGTCCATGCCCTGCAATGGCTTAAATGTCAGATTGGCCGCGATTGGAAGTTGATATTCCACACCATCACGAACGACAACGGCTCCGAGTTTGCCGACCAAGACGGTATAGACGCGCTGGGCGTGACAACATTCTATTGCCATCCTCAAAGTCCCCACGAGCGCGGTACAAATGAGGTCACAAACAAATTGGTGCGCCGCAAACTGCCTAAAGGTAAAAGCATGGCAAAAGTAACACAGAAACAGGCTACCGAGGTGCAGCATTGGGTGAACCACTATACCCGGCCTATGTTCGGCGGTAAATCTGCCGCCGATATGCTAAAAGAAGAATTAGACAAACTGCCCCTATACAACCGCGAAAAGGTATACCGCTTCTTTGACCTGCTCTAGCAGCGGGCCACAATATGCCCCACCAGCCCGCCGCAATGCGACGGGCTAAAGGTGTTGCAAAAAGCAGAGAATCCCGGTGCAGATTTGCGCAAGCAAATTCCGCACCGGGATTTTTCACCACAAAAGCAACAATTATCTATTGACACTTTTGTGTAAATCGTCTAATTTTGTCAGGAACCCTTGACAGTAGCATTTTTACATAATTTGCCGCAAAACAAAAACCCCGCCGAAGCGGGGGTAAACAGAAATGAGGATGTTGAATTGAAAAGGCTTCCCCTGAGGGGCTGAGCCCGCAGGCGCGTGTCGGAGCGCAACCGCCGGAGGCGGCTCTTAGCGCGGAGACTGAAGCTGTCCGCGAAGCGGACTGATGAGGGCGGAGTTTGCCAGCAGTACCCGTTTACGGTCTGCATCCGGCAACTTCCCCCTCATCCGGCCCTGCGGGGCCACCTTCCCCCCAGAGGAAAGGCTTTGGGAGAATCACTCCTTCGGCAGCAGATGTGCCTTCTCCAGGGCGGGGCGCAGGGCGATGTACAGGACAACGGCGCAGACGGTGGAGAGCAGGGAGTTGACCAGCGTCACACCGCTGGCGATCTTGGTCACGACGGAGACGAACTCCGCGGGCTGGCCAAAGATGTACAGGTTGCGGAAGTAGCCGATGAACGGGTCGGTGAACACGTTGACCAGCAGGCCGCTGAAGGCCGACGCCGTGACGGCGGCCACGTACTTGAACTTGCTGCCGGTGGGGAAGGTCCTGAGGTGGATGACCTTGTGGGACACCGCGCCGCAGACCAGACCGATGATGAATTTCAGAATAAAGGTCGTGATGGCGTAGCCCGGGTCACCGGCGACAACATCGGCCAGCGCCAGGCCGATGGCACCGGCCAGACCGCCGGACACACCGTCCAGCAGCATGGCGGTCAGCGCCGTGAAGGTGTTGCCCAGATGGAAGCTGGACCCCGTGCCAAAGACATTCGGGATGCGGAAGAACTCATACGCGACAAAGCTCATCGCGGCCATGATGCCGATGATGCTGATTTTCTGCACAGTGAATTTCGTTTTGGTCAGCGCTGCAATCAGCAGTGCCAGGGCTGCTACAACGAACAGCAGCAGCCACATCGTTGCGGTAGACATAGTTTCGTACACCTCTATTGACATTTTCCTTCCGGGAAGGTATGTTTTTATTATACTGATTTCTGGCTCTGAATAAATGCTCAGTTTTTAAATTTTTTATGGGGCCAGTGTGGAGGACTGTCATGATAGAGTTGGATGCCGACCAAAAAACGCCGCTGTATGAGCAGCTGTACGCCGCCCTGGCGGATGAGATCCGCACCGGACAGCGCGCACCCGGAACGCCGCTGCCGGGCCGCCGCACGATGGCTGCGCAGCAGGGCGTCAGCGTCAACACGGTGGACGCCGCCTACCAGATGCTGGCCGCCGAGGGTCTGGCCGAGCCGCGCCCCCGCAGCGGCTTTTATGTGCAAAAGACCTACGGCATGCTGCACAGCCGCGCCCGCCGCGCACCCGCCGCCCCTGCACCGCAGCCGCCCGCCGCGCCGCAGCCGGTCTACGACCTGTCCACCGGCAGCGTGGACACGGCGCTGTTCCCGGCGCGCAGCTGGGGACGCATCCAGAAGGAGCTGCTCTACCAGCGGCCCGAGCTTTTACAGCGCGGCGAAATGCAGGGCGACGCCCCGCTGCGCACACAGATCGCGGAATATTTGTCGGTGTACCGCGGTGTGGAATGTACGCCGGAGCAGATCGTCGTCGGCGCGGGCATTGAGTATCTGCTCGGGTGCCTGGCGCACCTGTTCAGTGACGGCATGGCGGCCATCGAGAACCCCGGCTACTTCCGCACGCGGACGGTCCTGCAGAACAGCGGCATTCCCTGCACGCTGGTGGACATTGACCGCGAGGGCCTGCCCGCCGACGCGCTGGAAAAAAGCGGCGCAAACCTCTGCTATCTGACGCCCAGTCATCACTTTCCGACGGGTGTTACGATGCCCGCGACCCGCCGCGCCCAGCTGCTGGCCTGGGCAGCGGCCCGGCCCGGGCGATACATTTTGGAGGACGACTACGACTCGGAGTTCCGCTTTGATACGCGCCCTCTGCCCAGTTTGCAGGGCATGGCGGGCCCGGACGGCCCGGTGGTCTACCTGACGACGTTTTCAAAAAGTCTGGCCCCGGGCATCCGCATTGCCTGCATGGTGCTGCCGCAAAGCCTGCTGGCGCGCTATCGCCGGGATTTTGCGACCTACGCCAACACGGTCAGCCGCTTTGAGCAGCAGACGCTTTGCGAGTTCATGGCGGGCGGGTATTTCACGCGGCATCTTGCCCGGATGCGCCTTGCCTACAAGCGCCGTATGGAGGCGTTTGCGGCAGCGCTGCGCGCGGCGCTGCCGGGCGTGGAGCTGGACGGCGTACACAGCGGGCTGCATTTTCTGCTGACGCTGCCGGGGGCCGGCGGCGAGCGTGCCATGGTCGCCGCCGCGGCACAGCAGGGCGTGCGGCTGCGCGGCCTGAGTGAGTATTATCTCGCCCGGCCCGAGCTCTGCCGGGCGGATACCGTGGTAGCGGGGTACTCGGCCCTGAAGGAGGACGATGTGGAGAAGGTGGCGCAGGCGCTGGCGAGGGCGTGGCTATCATGAATGCCCTTGTAGGGGCCGGGCATGCCCGGCCCGCAGCCTTGCCGTTGCCGCCCGTTTATCTTTCGCATCGTAGGGAGCGGTCTTGACCGCTCCGCGGGGCGTCGGGGACGCCGCCCCCTACAGCGGCGATCCGTAAACCTTCCGCTGCCGTACACGCCTGCGGGCGGATATGGAATCCGCCCCTACGCACAAACAAAGCCACCCTGTAGGGGCCGGGCATGCCCGGCCCGCAGCCTAACGGTTGAATCCCCCTTAACGGTTTGCTTTGTAGGGAGGGGTCTTGACCCCTCCGCCACCTCCCGGGAAACTGCCGTCAACGGTATATCCGTAGGGGAGGGATTCATCCCTCCCGTGTACCTCCCGTCGCCGCTCACCTCCGCGGGGCGTCGGGGACGCCGCCCCCTACAGCGGCAATCCGTAAACCTTCCGCCGCCGCACACGCCTGCGGCGGCCAGAGGGCTGGCCGCCCTACGTCCTCCCGTTACCGTGATCCGTAAGGGAAAAGTTCATCCCTTCCGGGCCGCTTGTACTACCGCCACCCTGTAGGGGCCGGGCATGCCCGGCCCGCAGCCTTGCCATTGCCGCCTGTTTATCTTTCGCATCGCAGGGAGTGGTCTTGACCGCTCCGCGGGGCGTCGGAGACGCCGCCCCCTACAGCGGCGGTCCGTAAACCTTCCGCCGCCGTACACGCCTGCGGGCGGATATGGAATCCGCCCCTACGCACAAACAAAGCCACCCTGTAGGGGCCGGGCATGCCCGGCCCGCAGCCTTGCCGTTGCCGCCCCGTTTATCTTTTGCATCGTAGGGAGCGGTCTTGACCGCTCCGCGGGGCGTCGGGGACGCCGCCCCCTACAGCGGCGATCCGTAAACCTTCCGCCGCCGCACACGCCTGCGGGCGGATATGGAATCCGCCCCTACGCACAAACAAAGCCACCCTGTAGGGGCCGGGCATGCCCGGCCCGCAGCCTTGCCATTGCCGCCCGTTTATCTTTCGCATCGCAGGGAGCGGTCTTGACCGCTCCGCGGGCGGATAGGAAATCCGCCCCTGCGCACAAACAAAAGCCGCTGCCCATGTGCATTCCACAGGCAGCGGCTTTCTATTTTTCAATCAAGTTTTCAATCTAGTTTTCAATCAAGGCTTATTCATACAGCGGGAACTTCTTCGTCAGCTCCTCGACCTTGCTGGCGACCTCGTCCTTCTTGTTCGCAAAGTCAAACACGCAGTCTGCAATGCAGTCGGCAATCACCTTCATCTCGTCGGGACCCATGCCGCGGGTCGTGACGGCGGGGGTGCCGATGCGCACGCCGCTCGTCACAAACGGGCTGCGCTTCTCGCCGGGGACGGTGTTCTTGTTCGCGGTGATGTGCACCTCGTCCAGATTGTGCTCCAGCTCCTTGCCGGTGCAGTCCTCGTCGGTCAGGTCGATCAGCAGCAGGTGGTTGTCCGTGCCGCCGGAGACCAGCTTCACGCCGCGGGCGGTCAGCTCGGCCTCAAGCGCCTTCGCGTTCTCAACGATTTTGCGGGCATACTCCTTGAACTCCGGCTTCAGCGCCTCGCCAAAGCAGACGGCCTTCGCGGCGATGACGTGCTCCAGCGGGCCGCCCTGCGTGCCGGGGAAGATGGCGGAGTTGATGCGCTTGATGATATACTCGTTGTTCGTCAAAATCAGGCCGCCGCGGGGGCCGCGCAGCGTCTTGTGGGTCGTGGTGGTGACCACGTCGGCGTAGGGCACGGGGCTCTGGTGCTGGCCGCCTGCGACAAGACCCGCAATGTGCGCCATATCGACCATCAGCATCGCGCCGTAGCCGTGGGCGATCTCGGCCAGCTTCTCAAAGTCGATGGCGCGGGGATAGGCCGATGCACCGGCGACCAGCAGCTTGGGGCGGACCTTCGCGACCTGCTTGGCCAGTGCGGCGTAGTCGATGCGGCCATCCTCGGCGGAGACGCCGTAGGAGACAAAGTTGTAGTTCTTGCCGCTCATGTTCACGGGGGAGCCGTGGGTCAGGTGGCCGCCCTGGGACAGATCCATGCCCATGACGGTGTCGCCGACGTTCAGCAGCGCAAAGTAGACGGCGAGGTTTGCCTGTGCGCCGGAGTGCGGCTGGACGTTGGCATACTTCGCACCGAACAGCTTGCAGGCGCGGTCAATGGCGATCTGCTCGACCTGATCGACGTACTGGCAGCCGCCGTAATAACGGTGGCCGGGGTACCCTTCCGCGTACTTGTTCGTCAGCACGCTGCCCATGGCCGCCATGACGGCGGGGGAAACGATGTTCTCGCTGGCGATCAGCTCAATGTTCTGCCGCTGGCGGCCCAGCTCACGCTGCATAGCCGCGCCCAGCTCGGGGTCGTAGCTCTCCACAAAGCCGATGGTGTCGATGATGTCCTTGTACATACTGCTTTCCCTCCTAATGTATATGCTGTCCACGGCGGGAAACGGCCACGGGCGGATACTATAGGCGCCCGTCGTTCCCGCCGCCGAGCATCTCCCTTACAGCGTCCCCTTGGTGGACAAAACGCCGTCGATCCGCGCATCTCTGCGCGTCGCGGCGTCCAGCGCCTTGGCAAACGCCTTGAACATGGCCTCCAGCTTATGGTGGTCGTTCTCCCCGTAGAGCACCTTCAGATGCAGATTCATCATGGCGCTGTACGATACGGCGTAGAAAAACTCCCGCGCCATCTGGGTGTCCATGCCGCCGCAGCTCTGGCCTGCAAAGCTGGCGTCGTACACAAAGTAGGGCCGCCCGCCCAGATCGACGGCGCAGAGTGCCAGCGTCTCATCCATCGGCAGCATGCAGCTGCCGTACCGCACCAGCCCGGCCTTGTCGCCCAGCGCTTCTTTTATGGCCGTGCCCAGCGCAATGCCGATGTCCTCAATTGTGTGGTGGCAGTCTACGTCCAGGTCGCCGCGGCAGGTGACGCTTACATCAAACAGGCCGTGGCGGGCGAAGCCGTCCAGCATGTGGTCAAAAAAGCCGATGCCCGTGTGCAGGTCGGCCCTGCCGGTGCCGTCCAGGTCAATCGTCAGCGTGATCTGTGTTTCCCGCGTATTGCGGGTGACCGTTGCGGTGCGTGCCATAGGAATCCCCCTCTTTAGTGCTTTAAACTAACTATAGCACGTTGGGGCGTGTGCGTCAACATTTTCTTGGCCTTCCCCCGAGGGGGGAAGCCCCGCAGGTTTATAAAATTCGCCCCAATTTATTTACGAAATCGCAACACTTTTCCCGGCGGCAGGCGCTACAATAGAATTATGATTCAAAAGTGTCTTTTTTGAAAGGACAAGCACCACCATGGCAAAAATAATCGGAATTGACCTGGGGACTACCAACAGCTGTGTGGCGGTGGTCGAGGGCGGCAAGCCCGTCGTCATCCCCAACGCTGAGGGGCAGCGCACGACGCCCTCTGTCGTCGCGTTCACCAAGGTGGGAGAACGGCTGGTGGGCGAGCCCGCCAAGCGCCAGGCCGTGACGAACGCCCCCCGCACCGTGTCCAGCGTCAAGCGGCTGATGGGCAGCGAGACCCGCGTGCCCATCGACGGAAAATGCTACACGCCGCAGGAGCTGAGCGCCCTCATCCTGCAAAAACTGAAGGCCGATGCCGAGGCGTATCTCGGTGAGCCTGTCACCGAGGCGGTCATCACTGTGCCCGCCTACTTTAACGATGCCCAGCGCCAGGCCACGAAGGACGCCGGGCGCATTGCCGGGCTGGACGTGCGCCGTATCATCAACGAGCCGACAGCCGCGGCGCTGGCCTACGGGCTGGACAATGGCCGCACCCAGACCGTCATGGTCTACGACCTCGGCGGAGGCACATTTGACGTGTCACTCATCCGCATCGGCGACGGCATTGTGCAGGTGCTCTCGACCTGCGGCGATAACTTTCTGGGCGGCGACGACTTTGACGAGCGCATCGTCAACTGGCTAGCAGACCGGTGCAGGGCCGAACACGGCGTGGACCTGACGAATGACCGCGTGGCGATGCAGCGCCTGCGCGAGGAGGCCGAAAAGGCGAAAAAAGAGCTTTCCAGCGCGAAGCAGACCGACATCAATCTGCCGTTCCTCACGATGGCGGCAGACGGTGCGCTGCACCTGCAAACTACGCTGACACGCGCTAAATTTGAGGAGCTCTGCGCCGATTTGATCGAGCGCACCGCCTTGCCCGTGCGCAACGCCCTGAGCGACGCACGCCTTTCGGCCAGCGACCTGGATCAGGTTTTGCTGGTCGGCGGCTCGACCCGCATCCCGGCGGTGCAGGCCAAGGTCGTGCGGATGACCGGTCTGGAGCCGTCCAAATCGCTGAACCCCGACGAGTGCGTTGCACTGGGCGCGGCGGTGCAGGCCGGACGTCTGGGCGGCGAGATGCTCTCCGGCCCCGGCGAGGATCTGCTGCTGATGGACGTGACCCCGCTGACCCTTTCCATCGAGACCGTCGGCGGCGTGGCAACGCATTTGATCGAGCGCAACTCCACGATCCCGACGCGGTTCAGCAAGGTATTCACCACCGCCGCGCCGTTCCAGAAAACGGTGCAAATTAAAGTGCTGCAGGGCGAGCGCGAGTTTGCCAAGGACAATAAGCTGCTGGGCACCTTCACGCTGCGCGGCATCAAGCGCGCCTGGGCGGGCGTGCCGAAGATCGAGGTCACGTTTGACATCGACGCCAACGGCATTGTCAAGGTCAAGGCGCGCGACATGGACACCGGCAAGCAGCAGAGCATCACGATCTCGGGCACATCGAACCTGACCGAGGATGAGATCAAACGCGCCAAGGAGAGCGCCGCCGCCTTTGCCGGGCAGGACAAGGAGCGCAAGGCCGCGCTGGAGGCGCTGAACGCCGGCGAGGCCGCGCTTTACCGCGTGAACACCGCGCTGGGCAGCAAGGCCGGCAAGGCGCTGGACCGCGAGACCCGTACTAAAATCAAAGAAGCAGAAAGAACGCTGGAGCGCCTTCTGAAGCACAAAAAGGCCGACAAGCTGACCCCCGTGGACGTGAATGCCATCAACACCGCACGGGAGGCGCTTTCCGCTGTGGCCGCCCCGCTGGTGGCCCGGTGGGAGAGCGAGAAGGCGTAAAACGAGGCGGCAGCCGCAGGGTCCCCGGGGCGATGCTTAGCATCCTTGGCCCCCTCTGCGAGGGGGCTCCGCCCGCAGGCGGTGGGGGAGAGAACTGTATGGAAGCCCGAAATATTTCGGGCTACGGCAAGGTTCTCTCCCTCCGGCCCTACGGGCCACCGCTCCCCCTCTGGCGCAATCGCCACCTCCCCCGTATCGGGGGAGTCTGTCTCGCAGAGGGAGGCCAGACTGTCAAAAAAGTGCATTGTAGGGGCGAGCATTGCTCGCCCGTGCCCGTTTGCCGTGTGAGAGGCTTACCCGAAAAAGCGTTGCTTCGTCAGGTTGGCGGGCGAACAATGTTCGCCCCTACATTCTCTATAGGGCAAAGTAGATGTTTTTTGACAAACTGTTTCCCCGCTTGCGCGGGGAATTTTTTTGTGCTATACTACCCAACATAGCACTTTAATGGATTAAAGAGGAAAAGAAAAGTGAAAACGATTCGTTACGCCTTTGTGCGGTCCCTGCCCATCATGGCGGGGTATATTGTGCTGGGGCTGGGCTTTGGTGTGCTCTTGCAAAGCAAGGGCTACGGCGCGGGGTGGGCGCTGGTCATGAGCGGGCTGATCTACGCGGGCAGCATGCAGTATGTCGCAATTGACCTGCTGGCGGGCGGCGCGTCGCTGATCTCGGCGGCGATCATGACACTGATGGTCAACGCACGGCATCTGTTTTACGGAATTTCGATGCTGGAACGCTATAAAGACACCGGCGCGGCCAAGCCGTACCTGATTTTTGCGCTGACCGATGAGACCTATTCCGTCGTGTGCAGCGGCGGCGTGCCCGAGGGCGTGGACCGGAAAAAATACTATTTCTGGGTGTCGCTGCTGAACCAGCTTTACTGGATCGCGGGCGGCGTGGCGGGCGCACTGCTGGGCAGTGTGCTGCCGTTTGACACGACGGGCATCGACTTTTCGATGACCGCGCTGTTCCTCGTCGTTATGACCGAGCAGTGGAAGGCCAGCCGCGACCATACCCCCGCGCTGGTGGGGCTGGGTGTGTCGCTGGTCTGTCTGCTGATTTTCGGCAGCAGCGATTTCCTGATCCCGTCCATGGTGGGCATCACGGCGGCCTTGACGGTGCTGCGCGGTTTTATGCAGAAAAAGGAGGCCGACCATGCCGTTTGATGTACACGGTGCGCTGCTTGTGGCCGTTGTGGCGGGCGTGACAGCGCTGATCCGCTTCCTGCCGTTTGTGGTGTTCGGCGGCGGGCGGCCCACGCCGAAATTTGTGGTGTATCTGGCCGGGGTGCTGCCCTGCGCCATCATGGCGATGCTCGTCGTCTACTGCCTGCGCGGCGTGGACCTGCTCGGCCCCACCCACGGCCTGCCGGAGCTGCTTGCCGGGGCCGCCGTGGTGGGGCTGCACCTGTGGAAGAAGAACACGCTGCTCAGCATCGCCGTGGGCACCGCCCTGTATATGGTGCTGGTGCAGGCGGTGTTTGTGTAACCAGAAAAAATGCGCGTCCCCAAAACCTCTTGACCCCCTCTGCGAGGGGGCTCCGCCCGCAGGCGGTGGGGGAGAGAACCTAGCGGCAATCCGAAACATTTCGGGCTGTGGCAAGGTTCTCTCCCTCCGGCCCTACGGGCCACCTCCCTCGCAGAGGGAGGCAAGAAAAAAAGCCGGAGCTTACGCTCCGGCCTTTTGGGTATGCCTGTTTTTGACCTCATGTGCCCACGCGATGAATTTTGTGCGGTTGAAGAACAGAATCCCCACAAAGCTGAACAGCACAATGCCGGTCAGCACGGTGAACAGCCAGTTGCCCTCCAGCATAAAGCTGCCTGCCGCGCAGGTCAGCAGGGTGGGGAAGGGCAGACTGATGAAGATGGCCGCTAAAAACTGCTTCGGGCGCATCCCCGCGTTGGCGGCGGCATAGGGAATGATGCCGTTGGGCAGCCCCGGCGTGATGAACGCCAGAATTGTGTAAAACCAGGGGTCCTTGCTGCTGCGCACGCTGTCCAGCAGCTTCGCAGCCTTGGGGCTGTCGGCGACAAGGCGGCGGATGACCGGCACGAGCCGCCGTGCAATGAGGTAGACGCTCATGTTGGCGACGGCGGAGGCCGAGAAGCTCGTCAGAAAGCCCATCCACGGGCCGTAGGCCAGCCCTGCCGCCAGCTGCACCGGCATGGCCGGAATGACGAGCGACAGCACCTGCACGACGGCCAGGAACCACAGCGTCAGAAAGCTGCGCAGCCGCCCCTGGCTGGCCAGGTATTCGCTCAGCGCCTGCTCATCCCCGGCAGAAAACGCGGACCAGAGCCCGGGCAGCAGCAGGCGGAACGTCTCCACGATGAGCAGCACCGTGACCAGCACCACCGCCGCCACGACCAGCATCGCCAGCCGCTTTTCTCTTTTATTGGCATGTTCGGACATGAAATAGTATCTCCTTGTGGTTAAAAAACAGAGAATACTATACCAAAAACAGCGGAGAAAAGCAAGAAAATTTTGGGGCCCCTTCGCTGGTCATGGGTAGGGGCGGGATTCATCCCTCCCGTGAACGCTGCGGCAGCCGTGAACGACCCGGGAGAGTCAAGACCCTCCCCTACAAACCGACACTCACGGCTGCTTTGTAGGGAGCGGTCTTGACCGCTCCGGGGCGATTACGGCGGACGGGTGTTTGTGGGTAGGCCCCGGGCCGGGCATGCCCGGCCCCTACTGTGCGCAAAAAAATCCCGGTGCACACTTGCACCGGGAAAATACTGATTTTATCGCTTCTCCAGCGGAACGTACTCCTGCGGCTTGCCGAGGTACTTGTAGGCGGGGCGGATGATGCGGTTCGCGAACTCGACCTCCTCGACGCGGTGGGCACACCAGCCGGGTACACGGGCAATCGCAAACAGCGGGGTGTACAGGTCCTCGCTGATGCCGAGCATACGGTAGATCAGGCCGCTGAACAGGTCCACGTTGGCGCAGACCTTCTTCGGGCCGTGCTTTTCCTCGGCAAAGACCTGCGGGGCCAGGCGCTCGATGCTGCACAGCAGCTCGTACTCCTCGTCGTAGCCCTTCTTGTAGGCCAGGCTCTTGGCGTGGGTTTTCAAAATCTGCGCACGGGGGTCGCTCATCGTGTAGACGGCGTGGCCCATGCCGTAGATCAGGCCGCTGCCGTCGCCGCGCTCCTTGCGGAGGATCTTGCGCAGGAACTCGCGGATCTCGTCGTCGTTGGACGGATCCTCGACATTTTCCAGAATGTAATCCAGCTGGTGCATGACCTTCAGGTTCGCGCCGCCGTGCTTGGGGCCTTTCAGCGCACCGATGGCCGAGCTGATGGCCGCATAGGTGTCCGTGCCGGAGCTGGACAGCACGCGGCAGGTGAAGGTCGAGCAGTTGCCGCCGCCGTGGTCCGCGTGGACGAGCAGGCAGAGGTCGAGCAGACGCGCTTCCTCGTGGGTGAACTTCTGGTCGGCGCGGTAGGTGCTCAAAATATGCTCCGCCGTGCTCTGGCCCTCGGTGGGCAGGTGGAAGTACATGCTGGACCGGTCATAGACGCGGCGCTTGATCTGGTAGGCGTTGACCATCATCGTGGGCAGCTCTGCGATCAGGTTGATGCTCTGGCGCAGGATGTTGGGCAGACTGTTGTCCTCGGCATGTTCGTCGTAGCTGTACATGGCCAGCACGCTTCGTGCCATCTTGTTCATCAGGTTCGGCGACGGCGAATTTAAGATCATGTCGTCGGCAAAGCCCTGGGGCAGCTCGCGGTGGTGCTCCAGCAGCTTGCGGAACTTGGCGTACTGCTCCTGCGTGGGCAGGGAGCCGAACAGCAGCAGCCAGATGACCTCCTCAAACATGAAGCGGTCATGGGCGTCGGCCTCGGCGGCCAGCGTGTCAATGTCGATGCCGCGGTAGACCAGGCGGCCCGGAATGGGCACGATGGTGCCGTCCTCCTTTTTGTCATAGCCGATAACGTTGGAAACGTTCGTGATGCCGGCCAGCACGCCGGTGCCGTCCAGATTGCGCAGGCCGCGCTTGACGCCCATCTGATCCGCCAGATGCGGGTCAAGGGTGGCGTTGTGTTCCAGATATTCGTGGCAGAGCAGCTCAAGCTCATCCGGCTCCAGGGCCGGGACGTCTGGGTAATACATCATGCGTACCCCTCTCTTTGACCAATTTTATACACTTTGCATACTTATACAGGCGCATATCACTGCTGGCTTCCCTTACCAATATGCCTGATAGATTGATTTTATAGCATTTCCGCAAATTCGTCAAGAAAAACTTAAAATTTTTCTAAATTTTTCAGGAAAGTGCTTTAAAAAATTAAGCTTGCGGCCCAAAATGTGCCTATTGTGTAAAAATGCGGATTGACAACCGGCCCTAAACCGGGTAGTATGTTAGGTATACCGCAGAAAATGCAGAGTAAGACAGGGAAAGGGGAAAAGTACTATTTATGAAAGCAGTTCTGATTCCGGGCGACGGCATTGGCCGTGAAATTGCTGAGAGCGTCCGCGAGGTATCCGCCGCACTGAACACCGGCATTGAATGGCAGGAGTTTGCTGCCGGTGCCGAGTACGCCGCCGAGAGCGGCGAGCTGATCGCCCCCGGCACGCTGGATGAGATCGAAGCGTGCGGCTGGGCACTCAAGGGCCCCACCGCCACCCCCATCGGCAAGGGCTTCCGCAGCATCAATGTGCAGCTGCGCCAGCGCTTTTCCACCTATGCAAACCTGCGCCCGGTGCACACGCTGCCGGGCGTACCGACCCGCTTTGACAATGTGGACCTTGTCATCGTGCGCGAGAACACCGAGGATCTCTACAAGGGCATCGAGTATATGCTGAACGACGAGATCGCCAACGGTGTCAAGCTCATCACCCGCCCCGCGTGCGAGAAGATCTGCCGCTTTGCATTTGACTATGCCCGCAAAAACGGCCGCAAAAAGGTCACGGCAGTCCACAAGGCCAACATCATGAAGCTGACCGACGGCCTGTTCCTGCGCACCTTCCGCGAGGTCGCCGCGGAGTACCCCGAGATCACCGCGGACGACTGCATCATCGACGCTTTGTGCATGAAGCTGGTGCAGAAGCCCGAGCAGTTCGACGTGCTCGTCGCGCCGAACCTCTACGGCGATATTATCAGTGATCTGTGCGCCGGTCTCGTCGGCGGCCTGGGCTTTGCGCCCAGCGCCAACATCGGCGACAGCACCCGCATCTATGAGGCCGTCCACGGCTCTGCCCCCGACATTGCCGGGCAGGACAAGGCCAACCCCAGCGCCATCCTGATGGCCTTTGCCATGATGCTGAACGACCTTGGCGAGACTGACAAGGCCGCCAAGCTCAATGCCGCCATCCTGGCCCAGGTCGAGGAGGGCAAGGTCGTCACTGCCGATATCGGCGGCACCGCGGGAACGAAGGAGTTTACCCAGGCAATCATCAGCCGACTGGCAGAGTGAGCGGTGCTCAAATAATAAAGAATAAATAAAAAATAATAAATGCGGTGGATCGCGTCGCTGGCGCTCCGCTCAAAAAATGTGCATCGTAGGGGCGCATTCTATATGCGCCCGCAAGGCGGCTGCCTGTGTCCGGGCGGATATGGAATCCGCCCCTACGTTTTTGTTTTCGACCAACGGGAGAAAACTCCACAATCTTTATTATTTATTATTTTTTATTTCTTATTTGCAAAAACGGAGGTTTTCCCATGAAGCTGCACGACACCGGCGTATACCTTGTAAATGGCGTGCCTCAGACTTCCGCCCCGGCGGGCGTCACCGAGGCAGACGCCAAAAAAGGCACCATCGCCTACGGCATTTTGAAGGCCCATAATACCGGTGACTCCATGCAGGACCTGCGCATGAAGTTCGACTCGATGACCAGCCACGACATCACCTATGTCGGCATCATCCAGACGGCCCGCGCGTCCGGCATGACGGAGTTCCCGCTGCCCTACGTTATGACGAACTGCCACAACAGCCTCTGCGCTGTCGGCGGCACCATCAACGAGGACGACCACCAGTTTGCCCTGTCCGCTGCCCACAAATACGGCGGCATCTATGTTCCGCCGAACATGGCCGTCATCCACAGCTACAACCGCGAGATGATGTCCGGCTGCGGGCGGATGATCCTGGGCTCTGACTCCCACACCCGCTACGGCGCCCTCGGCACGATGGCCGTCGGCGAGGGCGGCGGCGAGCTGGCCAAGCAGCTCGTGGGCCGCACCTACGATATGAGCTATCCCGGGGTCGTTGCCATCTACCTGACCGGCAAGCCCGCTCCGGGCGTCGGCCCGCACGACGTTGCGCTGGCGCTGGTTGCCGCGACCTACGCCAACGGCTATGTGAAGAACAAGGTCATGGAGTTCGTCGGCCCCGGCGTGGCAAACCTGAGTGCCGACTACCGCAACGGCATCGACGTCATGACCACCGAGACGACCTGCTGGTCCTCCATCTGGCAGACCGACGATACCACGAAGGAATATTTTGTGCAGCATGGCCGCCCCGAGGCTTATAAGGAATTGAAGCCCGCCGACGTGGCCTACTACGACGGCTGCATTGAGCTGGACCTCTCCACCGTCGAGTGCATGATCGCGCTGCCGATGCACCCCAGCTATGCCTACCCGATCCGCGAGCTGAAGGCCAACGCCAAAGAGATCCTGCAGGCGGCGCAGGACCAGGCCAACAGGCAGCTGGGCGGCAAGGTCGAGATGGACCTCGTCGGCAAGATCTGCGACGATGGCCGCATCTACGTTGACCAGGGCGTTGTGGCCGGCTGCTCCGGCGGCACGTATGAAAATATCTGCGCCGTGGCGGACATCATCAAAGGCAAGAGCTGCGGCAACGGTGAGTTCAAGTTCAGCGTCTACCCCGACAGCATGCCGACCTATCTGGAACTGGTCAAAAACGGCGCTGTGGCGGACATTGTCTCCGCCGGCGGCATCTTTCGCGAGTGCTTCTGCGGCCCCTGCTTCGGCGCGGGCGACACCCCGGCCAACGGCGAGTTCTCCATCCGCCACACGACCCGCAACTTCCCGAACCGCGAGGGCTCCAAGCCCGGCGAGGGCCAGATCAGCGCCGTCGCCCTGATGGACGCCCGCTCCATTGCGGCCACCGCGGCCAACGGCGGCTACCTGACCGCCGCCAGCGAGCTGACCGATGTGGAGTACACCGTGCCCGACTACCACTTTGAGCAGGGTGTCTACGACAAGCGCGTCTACAACGGCTGGGGTCATCCGGAGCCGGACTACGCGCTGAAATTCGGCCCGAACATCAAGGACTGGCCCGAGCAGCCCGCCCTGACCGACGACCTGCTGGTCAAAATTGTCAGCTACATCACCGACCCCGTCACGACCACCGACGAGCTGATCCCGTCGGGTGAGACGTCGTCCTTCCGCTCCAACCCGCTGAGGCTGGCGGAGTTCACCCTCTCCCGCAAGGACCCGGCCTACGTGCCGAACGCCAAGGCCGTGAAGGCACTGGACGAACAGCGCAAGGCAGGCGAGCTGCCCGCTGAGGTTGCGCGTGTCTACGACGATTTGAAGAAGCTGGGCTACGCGCCCGACGCGGCCAACACCAACATTGGCTCGGCCATTTTTGCCAACAAGCCCGGCGACGGCTCCGCCCGTGAGCAGGCCGCCAGCTGCCAGCGCGTGCTGGGCGGCGCGGCCAACTTTGCCTGCGAGTATGCCACAAAGCGCTACCGCTCCAACTGCATCAACTGGGGCATGCTGCCGTTCCTGGTGGAGAACCCCGGCGCGCTGGACAACGGCGATTACGTCTACCTGCCCGGCGTCCGCAAGGCCCTGCTGGAGGCCGCGGACGAGCTGGACGCCGTGGCCGTCAAGCCGGACGGCGGTCTGGTGAAGTTCACCGTCAAGCTCGGCGCGATGACCGACGCCGAGCGCCGGATCCTGGCGGACGGCTTGCTCGATAATACACAAAGTATTATCTGCGCTTTTGGCTTAGCAGCTGCCGCACCTCGCTCGCCGTATCGGCACTTAGAATTATGCGGTATTGCCCTAAAGAAAAACGGCCCGCTGGGAAAAAATCCCGGCGGGCCGTTTCTGTAGGGGCCAATGCTTGCATCGGCCCGCGGAGGGGTCAAGACCCCTCCCTACAATGCAATTCAAAAGGGGTGCTGTAGGGGCGAACATTGTTCGCCCGCGGCACATGGCGGTGGTCACAACGCTTCCGGGGCGATGACGAGCATCGCCTCCTACACCGTAGGGGCGGATTCCATATCCGCCCGCAGTGTCCGGCGGATCGCTGCAAAAATTCTTGCATACCGTCGAAATTTCTGCTATAATACAAAAGCCGCCTGTTTCACAACAGGCGGCAAGGCGCTGCACACAACGGCAGGCGGTTGGCCACACTTCCGTAAAGGAGGTGAGACCATGCGTTTTACATTGACTTTTTATGTTGGCCGCAAGACCATCACAATCAGCATTGTTGTAAAAAGCAAGAACCGCCACTCGGCAAAGTGACGGCTCTTAGGGTAAAAACCTAAAACCTCATTTTTGATCGGGCCAACCGCTTGTCGCAGCGCCTTTTCTATAGTTATTATACCCCACTGCCGCGGCCATGTCAAGCGTGCCTTGCACCCCGCGGCATTTCGTGCTACAATAGACGTACCATTAAAAAACAAAGGACGAAAAACAATGAGTGCGATTTTAGCAGTATGCGGTGATACCTTCTGCGCCATGGTCAGCGATGGCCGCTATGTCGAGGAACCCATCACCGGCGAAAAGCCCCATATCCTCAAAAACGACCTGCCCAAGGTCCGCAAGATCAACCGCAACGTCGTGGTCGGTTTTGCGGGCGACACGCTGGCCGCCGTGCAGATCATCAACGCGGTGGACGAGTACCAGACCCAGTACCTGACGCTGGAGAAGGTCGTCAAGATCCTTCGCGAGAAGGCCGCCACGGTCTCGGTGCAGCCGGTGGGCGTGCGGCTCATCGTGGGTGGGCGCAACCGCAAGGGTGTGTTCACCATGACGATGATGGGCAGCGTTGACGGCTACGAGCCGCAGACCCAGGCCGCCCGCAAGGGTGCCTACCTCATCGAGGGTGCCTGCTCCCACACCGACGTGGCCCCCTGGCTCGAGGAGGAGGTCAAGCCGCAGGCCGCCAACTGGCACAGCCTGGACGATGTGGCCCATACGCTGGACGGCTGCATTGCCAAGATGGCCAAGCTCGACAAGAGCATCAATACCACGTATTTCCGTCAGCTTGTAATGTGAATTTGACGATAAAAGGAGAAAAGCTATTATGAAAATCGCTCTGATCAATGAGAACAGCCAGGCCGCCAAGAACGCCCTGATCGAGGCCACCCTGCGCAAGGTCGTCGAGCCGATGGGCCACGAGGTCGTCAACTACGGCATGTATGCCGCCGACGATGCCGCCCAGCTGACCTACGTTCAGAACGGCATCCTGGCCGCTGTGCTGCTGAACTCCGGCGCTGCGGACTACGTCATCACCGGCTGCGGCACCGGTGAGGGCGCTATGCTGGCCCTGAACAGCTTCCCCGGCGTCATCTGCGGCCACGTCGAGGACCCCGTTGACGCTTACACCTTTGCCCATGTCAACGACGGCAACGCTGTGGCTCTGCCCTTCGCCAAGGGCTTCGGCTGGGGCGGCGAGCTGAACCTCGAGTACATCTTCGAGAAGTTGTTCGGCTTCGGCCACGGCCAGGGCTACCCCAAGGAGCGCGTTGTCCCCGAGCAGCGCAACAAGAAGATCCTGGACGGCGTGCGCGCCATTGCTTTCCGCGACCTGTCCGACATCCTGAAGGATCTGGACCGCGACCTCGTCAAGGGCGCCTTCGCCGGTGAGCACTTTACCGAGAACTTCTTCCCCGCCTGCAAGGACGAGAAGCTGGCCGCCACCGTCAAGGAACTGATGGCGTAAGCCCTGCCGTAAAATAAAAGAACTGCCGACTCCCGACAAGCTGTAGGGGTCGATGCTTGCATCGACCCGCCAGTTGCCGGGAGTCGGCTTTTTATTTGTGTTACTGCATATTCGTAGGGGGCGGCGTCCTCGACGCCCCGCGTGGCCGCTTGGGAATGACCGGGTCGTCCGTCAGACCTAACAAATAATCCGTGGTTGTATTGTACAACTTGGCAAGTTGAATCAAAATGTCGGTGGGAATGTCCCGCAGGCCCTGTTCGTAGCGGAAATACTGCGGTTGAGGCATGCCAAGATATTCTGCAAGTTTCTGCTGGGTCAGGTCGTGGTCCTCGCGCATGTCCCGCAGACGGGGATAGTAAGCCATAGCATTGCTCCTCGATAACTAATTGGTTATATTGACAATACTATGGATTTGTGCTATCTTGTCTATGTAATATCCGTTTGGTTATAAAAGAATAAAAGAAAACTGCGCCCCCATGGAGGACGCAGTCACGGCGTGTCACGCAGACCTAAGAAATAATCGCTGGAAACGTGATACAGTTCGCACAGTTTAATAAGATGGTGGATCGGCAGTTCATTTGCGCCGCGCTCATAGCGGGCGTACATTGTTTGTGATGTACCAAGTTTTGCGGCGACTTGTGCCTGAGTCAGGTCGGCGTCCTCCCGCAAGTCGCGCATACGGCGGATGTAGTCCATAGAAATTTTCCCTTTGCAAAACGCAATTTTCTATTAGAATATGGTAACACAGAGGGATTATTCTACTTGACTTTAGTAAAGATGTTTACTATAATGGCAATACAGTCAAAAACTATGTGCGACGGTTGATAAGTACCTGCGGGGTGCAGGCCGCCACCGCGCGGACGGTAAAGAACAGGGGTTGTTGCATGTGAAACGATGGATCAAGAAATTTGCGGCGGCCATAGCGGCACTATGCGTTTTATTCTGCACTATGCCGCTGGGCGGTGTAACTGCGTATGCGGCTAGCTCCTATGATGGCGCTGCTGCGGCGCAGTACGCACTGGCGAACTACACCAACAGCAAGTGGGCGGGGGACAAACTGTGTGCATCCTTTGGCTCGGATTGTCTTGTCAACGGCGGAAAGTTGACAGCAATCGGCAGCGGCAGTGCCAGCACGACTACCCTGCGAAAACTGCTACTGAACACCGGACTGTTTACTGAGTATAAGGTGACAACAGACGGTAACTACGTGTATGAAAGCGACAACAGCGGCCATTTTGCGCCCGGGGATATTATGGTCGTCCAAGATGCAAAAAACGCCAGTAATTATGTGCATACATTTGTAATTACCAGCATCCGCAAAGGAACATACTCCAAGGGCAGGAATGTTGTGTGGGCAGTTTGGGCATCTCCAAGACCAACCGACAAAAGCGGCAATTTTGTTGAGGGAGAATACCTGGGCAGCTATGCAGGACAGGGGCAGAATATTGCAAACGGCGTCGGCACATTATATGTGCTCCACTATAACGGCGGTACGATTATTAATCCGACCCCGACGCCCAGCGTGGATGCAATCACGTTTAACGATGTCTATGCAGATTCCATTACCGAAACTACCGCCCATGTACAGGCGGATGTGACAAAAAACAGCGCTCTGTCGCAGGTGGGTGTGAAATGGGGCACGACTACGGCCATGACGGAGACGCCGCTCACGGATTCCGTGGCCAATGTATTGACGAAAATCTACTATGATTTTGGTAGCAATGGTTATCCTTCTTTGCAGAAGGGCACAACCTACTACTACCAATTCTTTGCAGTAGACACATCCGGAAAATACTATTACAGCGACCAAAAATCGTTTACAACGTCAGGCGCGGAGACGTATACGATTAAGTTTAAGAATCCATACAGTCTTGAGGTGGTAGATACACGGGAATATGTGCTGGGCAAGCCCTACGGTTCGCTCCCGCAGATGCCGGAAATAAAGGGCAAACGGTTTTTGGGATGGTATAAACCAGGAAATGGAGAGCAGGAAAAAGTAACAGAGGATAGTATTGTTGAAAAACTGCAATATGATACGCTTTATTACTTTTATCAGGATATCGACTATTGTGTGACCCTAGATGCAAACGGCGGTACAGTCAGTACGGACAAAGTTTATGTCCAATACGGCAGTAATTACCGGAGCTTGCCCACGCCGGAGCGCAAAGGCTATGTATTTGCAGGCTGGCGCCTAAAAACGGCGGACGTTGATACGATTATAGCCGATGGTGATGAAGTGACCGTTGCGGAAGACCACACCCTTACCGCAGAGTGGACAGCGAAACAATACGGCATAAAGTTGAATCCTTGGGGCGGAAATGTCTTAACGAATTATATTACTGCAACGTATGGATCCTCTGAATATTTCGACATGGCCTGGGATTTGCCGACACAAACAGGGTACACTTTCAATGGTTGGTACACAAGTGCGAACAGTGTCGGCATCAAGGTTTACGACGGTGATGGTTACGCCGTAAACGACGGCACCTATTGGGAAGACGGCATCTTTGTATATGACGGTGAAGATGTTGATAATGCTGTTGGCAATACTTTGTATCTGTACGCCGGTTGGATTCCCAACAAGTACGATGTGACTTTTGACCCTGTAGGCGGCACCGTTCAGGTGCGAAAAAAGACAGTTTCTTTTGGTCAGCTTTACGGCTCCTTGCCAACTCCCATAAGAGAGGGATATAAGTTCGAAAGCTGGTACAGCCGGGCAGACTACGTGAGTGATTCAAAATGTACGAATGAAACGCGTGTAGGCATTGACTCCAACCATACTTTATATGCCAAATGGACACCCCTCACTGTCCGCGTCACCTTCGATGTCAACGGCGGCCATGGTTATGATGGCTATGAGACGGGCCGCTATGTGGACTACAACACCGCCTACGGTGTTGCTGGCGAATTGCCTGAACCCGTGTACGAGGGCCACGCCTTCGAGGGCTGGTACACCGAGCCGGAAGGCGGCACGAAGGTGGAAGGCACAACGGTTGTGACCGCGACCACCGACCATACGATCTATGCCCACTGGTCCAAGGCGCGGGACGACCTGCCCCAGATCGTAGCATCGGCCCCGCAGACGGCCCGCATCGGCGGCGAACTGGTCGTGACCGTCAATGTCAAGAACAACCCCGGCATGAGCCTGATGCAGATTAAGCCCACTTTTGACGAGAAAGTTTTGCAGTTGACCGGCGTGACGAACGGCGATGTCTTCCCCGAGGGCACGATCTACACGCCGAACCTTGTCAGCGGCGGTATCCTGGACTGGGAGTACAATGCCAACGTGACCGGCGACGGCACACTGGTGACGCTGACCTTCAAGGTGCTGGATGATGCTGCCGAGGGCGACACTGTCATTCAGGTCAACGCCGTGCCGGAATCTTCCTTCAGCGACGAGATGGAGGAAGTCGACTGGCAGAGCAGCGCACCTGTGACCGTGCAGGTCAACAACATTATCGTAGGCGATGTGAATAATGACGGCAAAGTCAACGGCGCAGACCGCATTGCCCTGCGCAAGTACCTGACGAGCAAGGATTCCATCGCCATCAGCCTGGCCGCTGCCGATGTGAACCAGGACGGCAAGGTCAACGGTGCAGACCGTATTGCCCTGCGCCACATGCTGACCGATATAAAGTGAAAAAGGAGTAACCACCCATGAAGAAATTATTTTCTCTGCTGACAGCGCTGGCCCTGAGCCTGGCGCTGGCGCTGTCAGTCGCGGCGGCGGGCACGCCGACCATTGTGGCAAAGGCCGACAACGACGCGCTCAAGCGCGGCGATACATTCTATGTCACAGTAAGCCTTGACAATAACCCTGGCATCTGCCTGATGCAGGTCGCCGTAGTATTTGACGAAAAAGTGTTTGAGTTTGTGGACGTAGAGAACGGCACCCTTATTACCTCGTCCCTTTATGCGCCCGACCGCGTGAGCGGTGCAAAGCTGGACTGGGAGCCCGGCAAGGATATATTTGGCGATGGCAAGCTGGCCCGCCTGGAGTTCAAAGTGCGTGACGATGCCAAGTTCGGCGAGAGCACAATCAACATCAACTCCGTGCCGGAGTCTTCCTACAACGATTCTATGGTCGAAATCGACTGGAAGAGCAGTGAACCGATTGTCCTGACCGTGAGCCACGAGCATGTCTGGGATGAGGGCACTGTAACAAAGCCCGCTACCTGCGGCGAGAAGGGAGAAAAGACCTACACCTGCACCGTGGAAGGCTGCGACGAGAAAAAAGTCGTCGAAATCCCTGCCACTGGTGAGCACACCCGCGACGACGGTACCATTGTCACTGCACCCACCTGCGGCGAGCCGGGCGTGAAGAAGTTCACCTGCAAAGTCTGCGGCGCTGATCTGGGCACCGAGCCGATCAACCCCACCGGCGAACATACCTGGGGCAACTGGGAGGAAACCCTGGCCCCGACCTGCTCTGCCAAGGGCAGAAAGACCCGCACCTGCACCGTCTGCAGTGCAACCGAGACCGAAGATGTGCCGATGGTCGACCACGCCTGGGACGATGGTAAAGTCACGACCCAGGCAGACAAGGATCAACCCGGCGTGAAGACCTTCACCTGCACTGAATGCGGCGCGACCAAGACCGAGAGCATCCCTGCCCTGGGTGACCACGTCTGGGACGAAGGCACTGTGACCCGTGAACCTACCTGTGCCGAGGAAGGCGTGCGCACCTATACCTGCACGATCTGCGGAGAAACGAAGGAAGAAAGTATCGAGAAGACGACGAACCATGTGTGGAACGACGGCGAGATCACGAAGGCACCCGACTGCATCCATGAGGGGGAGAAGACCTATACCTGCACCCTCTGCAGCGCGACCCGTATCGAGACTGTGGCCGCCACCGGCGAGCACACCTGGGACGAGGGTAAAGTGACGAAGGCCGCCACCTGCGCCGAGGAGGGCGAAAAGACATACACCTGCAAAATCTGCGGCGCGACCAAGGCTGAGAAGATCTCCGCCACCGGCGAGCATATCCGCGACGACGGCACTGTCACCAAGGCGGCTACCTGTCTGGAAGACGGCGTACGGCACTACGTCTGCAAGGTCTGTGACACGGATATGGGGGATGAGGTCATCCCCGCCACCGGCCACACATGGGACGACGGCACTGTGACGACCAAACCCGGCTGTGAGACCGAGGGCGTGAAGACCTACATCTGCAAGACCTGCGGTGCGACGAAAGAGGAGAAACTCTCCGCCCTGGGCCATGACTTTGCCGTGACCGAGACGAAAGCGGCCACCTGCACCGAGGACGGCTACAAGACCCTGACCTGCACCCGCTGCAGCGCCGTGGCAGTCGAGAGCCTGCCCGCTCTGGGCCACAGCTACGATGAAGGCAAAGTTACCACCGCCCCCGCCGTCGGCCAGGAGGGCGTGAAGACCTACACCTGCACGGTCTGCGGCGCGACCCGCACCGAGAGCATTCCTGCGCTGGTTGCCCCGGTTCAAACGAGCACCGCTTCCAGCGAGAGCAACACGTCAGCCCCTGCCACCACGGCAACTCCGCAGGTGCAGTCTGGGCACGCGGCGGTTTACTTTACCTGCACGGCCTGCGGCTACCATAACTGGACGGCCACTGAGGGCGGCTACGCCTGTGACCACTGCGGCGCAGTGACGACCCAGGACCTGAGTGCCTATGCAAACGTGAAGGGCACGCCCACCGCTGCCGTTGACAGCACGGGCGCAGCCGGTGCGGCAGGTGCTGTGCAGTCCGCCAAGGCGCTGAGCGCCATCCCCCAGACCGGCGACGAGATGCCCGTTGCCGCACTGGCTGTTGTCTCACTGGCCGCCCTGCTGGGCCTGGGCGTGACGGCAGTAAAGAAGCGCAAATAATACACAGAGAGACTCCCGGTACACTGTAGAGGTCGATGCCTGCATCGACCCGCCAGCCTGCCGGGAGTTTTTTGCGTGTTTGAATTTTTTATCAAATTGCCGAAATTTACCGTTGACTAATCCGTTCCCAGATGGTAAAGTAACTATAGGTGCGAATAGCGCCGTGTAGTAAAAATTCAAACAAAGGTGAGGTGGTTGTCACAATGGATACCCCCAGTCCCAGTCCTGTGTACCGATGTATCTTGAATAACGGCAGCCACCACTTTTTTGTCAGGCAAACCAAAGCAAACTGTACGCGAAAATAAGCGCACGGTGTTGCTCTGCTTTGCATTGCCTAAAATTAAATGTGCCTGGCTGCCGCCTGAAAAGGAGGCAGCTTTTTTATGTCTGATACCGCGATCCTGACCCTCCGCACGATGCTGGCCAACCTGGACGATGCCAAAAAGTACCAGAGCCTGCGCGATGTTATGTCCACCTTGCCCGCGCCCGACCTGGCCGCCGTGTTCGAGGACCTCCCGCCCGAGAAGCTCCCCGTGCTGTTCCGCCTGTGTCCCAAGGACCTGGCGGCGGAGATTTTCGCCGAGCTTACCCCCGAGACCCAGCAGGACCTTATCGACGGCCTGACCGATAAGGAGCTGAAGGCCGTTGTGGATGACCTGTTCGTCGATGATGCGACGGATCTGGTCGAGGAAATGCCCGCCAACGTCGTCAAGCGTATTCTGGCGCAGGCAGACCCCGCGACCCGCCGCATGATCAACGAACTGCTCAAATACCCCGAGGACTCCGCCGGCGGCGTGATGACCACCGAGCTGATGGAGCTGCGCCCCGACTGGACGGTGTCGCAGGCCATGGCGGCCATCCGCAAGAACGGTTTTGACAAGGAGACCATCAACAACTGCTACGTCACGGACCGTGACCGCACCCTCATCGGCGTCGTCTCGCTGCGTGCGCTGGTCCTGTCCAAGGACCCCGACAACGAGCTGATCCGCGACATGATGGACGACAATGTCGTCAGCGTCAGCACGACCACCGACCAGGAGGATGTCTCCCAGATGTTCGAGAAGTACGGCTACCTGGCCATTCCCGTTGTGGACAACGAGAAGCGCCTGGTCGGTATCGTCACGATTGACGACGCTATCTCGATCATGCAGGACGAGGCCAGCGAAGATATTGCCAAGATGAACGCTATGGGCCCGTCGGACAAGCCTTATTTTAAACAGTCTATGTGGGAACTGTACAAAAACCGCGCGCCGTGGCTGCTGTTCCTGATGATTTCCTCCACCTTCTCCAGCATGGTCATCCGCGGGTATGAGGATGCCCTCGCCGCCGTGACCGTGCTGACCGCCTACATCCCGATGCTGACCGACGCGGGCGGCAACGCGGGCAGCCAGAGTACCTCCACCATCATCCGCGGCATGGCCGTCGGTGATATTGAGCCGCACGACCTGCCGAAGATTTTGTGGCGTGAATTCCGCATTGCCATCCTCTGCGGCGGCACGCTGGCGCTGTGCAACTTTGCCAAGCTGATCTTCCTGGACGGCATCGCGCCCCCTGTAGCGGCAGTCGTTTGCCTGACGCTGATCTGCACGGTCATCCTGTCCCAGCTCATCGGCGGCCTGCTGCCCGTCGTTGCGGAAAAACTCAACTTTGACCCCGCCGTCATGGCGTCGCCGCTTATCACGACCATTGTCGATACCACGACACTGCTCGTCTACTTCAACATCGCGCGGGTGTTGCTGAGAATTTAAATTTTAGACACCGTGTTCAATATTGTAAATTGTACCGCACCCGGTTGGTGTGGTACAATTTTTTTAGAGAAAAAGCCTTCCCCTGAGGGGGAAGGTGGCCCCGCAGGGCCGGATGAGGGGCAAAGTTACCGCAGTGACCCTCTGGCGGGTAATAACGGAAGGTTCGCCCTCATCAGTCAGCGGTCGGGGCCGCTGACAGCTTCCCCCCAAGGGGGAAGCCGCGTACCCGCGTGCTCTGCGCCCCGCGGGTCGATGCGAGCATCGACCCCTACAGGAGAGCGGCATTTTACATCCTTACAATCGGGAGTTTTCACCATGAACATGCAGGATTTTTATACCGGGCACGCTTTTGATGCGTATGAGTTTTTCGGTGCGCATACCTACTTCGGCGGCACGCATTTTGCGGTGTGGGCACCGTCCGCACAGCATATTGCCGTTGAGACCGAGATCGGTACCTTTGATCTGCACCGCACCCAGTCCGCCGTGTGGGAGTGCGACGCCCCCGGCGTGCAGGCGGGGATGGTGTACCAGTATTGGGTGCGCGGCGCGAACGGCCAGAGCGTGGCCCACTGCGACCCCTACGGCACGGCCATGACGCTGCGCCCCGACGGACGCAGCATCGTCAGCGATGCCCCCAAGAGCTTTTCCGATGACAAATGGATGCAGGAACGCACAAAATGCTTTGATAAGCCGCTGAATATCTACGAGGTCCACGCCGGCAGCTGGCGGCAGAAGGAGGACGGCAGCTGGTACACCTACGCCGAGCTGGCCGACCTGCTGCCCGCCTACTGCAAGAAGAACGGCTTCACCCATATCGAGCTTATGCCCCTGGCCGAGCACCCGTTTGACGGCAGCTGGGGCTACCAGACCACCGGCTTTTTTGCGCCCACCAGCCGCTACGGCACGCCGGACCAGCTTGTGGAGTTTGTCAACGCCTGCCACAAGCAGGGGATCGGCGTTATCCTGGACTTTGTGCCGGTCCACTTTGCCGTGGATGCCTACGGTTTAAAAGAATTTGACGGTACGCCGCTGTATGAGTACCCCGCCGCCGCGGTGGGCCAGAGCGAGTGGGGCAGCTGCAACTTTATGCACTCCCGCGGTGAGATCCGCTGCTTTATCCAGTCCTGCGCGGACTACTGGCTGCGGGTGTTCCACGCCGACGGCCTGCGCATGGATGCCGTGTCCCGCCTGATCTACTGGCAGGGCGACCCGAACCGCGGCGTCAACGGCTCGACGCTGGAATTCCTGAAGGGTATGAACGCCGGTTTGCAGCAGCGCCACCCCACGGCCATTCTGATCGCCGAGGACTCTACGAGCTTCCCGAAGGTCACGGCCCCCGTCGAGTACGGTGGCCTGGGCTTTGACTACAAGTGGGACCTGGGCTGGATGAACGACACCCTCGACTACTTTAAAAAGACGAGCGACGAGCGGCGCGAGAATCTGGGCAAGCTGACCTTCTCGATGATGTACGCCTGGAACGAGCACTACATCCTGCCGTTCAGCCACGACGAGAACGTTCACGGCAAGGCGACCATCGTGCAAAAAATGTACGGCGAGTACGAGGGCAAGTTCCCGCAGGCGCGGGCGCTCTACCTGTACATGGCCATCCATCCGGGCAAGATGCTTGATTTTATGGGCAACGAATTTGCGCAGCTGCGCGAATTTGACGAGAGCCGCGAGCAGGACTGGATGGTGCTCAAGTACCCGAACCACGACGACTTCCACCGCTATCGCAGGGCGCTGAATGAGGCGTATCTTGCCAACGAGGCGTTTTGGAGCCGCGAGTACGACCCCGAGGCGTTCCGGTGGCTGGACTGCGCCCACCCCGAGCTGGACGCCTGTGCCATCTGGCGCGACGGCCATGACGGCGCGGTGCTGGCGGCATTCAACTTTGGCGACACGGAGCTGGCCGACTACACGCTGACCCTGCCCCGCGCGGGCAAGCTGACGAAGCTGCTGGACACCGACTGGCAGTGCTTCGGCGGCCGGACCGAGAAGCCGAAGCGGCTGGTCGGCAAGGCCTGCGGGGGTGAATTGAAGCTGACCCTGGCCCCGTTCAGCGGGCAGCTGTTTAAGCTGGTATAACTGCATACAAACAGGCCGCGCCTTTCCCGATACAGGATGGGCGCGGCCTTTTGCTGTACTGTAGGGGCCGGGCATGCCCGACCCGCAGCTTTGCCGCTGCAACCCCTTTCGTGGCAGATTTGTAGGGCGGGGTCTTGACCCCTCCGCGGCGGCCAGAGGGCTGGCCGCCCTACAAGCTCCCGTAAACGGGGAGTGTAGGGGAGGGATTCATCCCTCCCGCGGGGCGTCGGGGACGCCGCCCCCTACAGGCGGAACCCGCAGGCGCTTCTGATGCCGAAAGTGCGCATTGACGTTAAACCCTCCGGGTGGAATGGCTTCCCCCGCGGGGGAAGCTGTCAGCGGCCCCGCCCGCTGACTGATGAGGGGCGAGCCTGCCATTATTGCGTGTTTACGGCTTGCTGCGGCAAGCGCTCCCCTCGTCCGGCCCTGCGGGGCCACCTTCTCCCCCAAGGGGAGAAGGCAAAGAGAAATTCACCGCCCCCAATACTCCTCCACGATCTCCCGTTCCACAAACGGTTCCTTGATTCCGCCGCGCTCTATCGTTGTCTCGTGGCCCTTGCCTAAGATCGCGATAATATCCCCGGGCTGGGCGTGGTCGAGGGCGTAATAGATCGCCTGTCTGCGGTCCGGTATCTCGGCAAACGGCGTGGCCGGGTTGCCAAGGCGCAGCCCGGCGCGGATGTCCGCTAAAATGTGCTCCACGGGCTCGCCGCGGCTGTTATCCTCGGTGATGATGCAGAAATCTGCCAGCCGTGCGCAGACCGACCCCATGCCGAACCGGCGCAGGCGGCTGCGCGCGCCGCCGCAGCCGAACACCGCGACAAGCCGCGTCGGGCGGTAGGCCCGCAGCGTGCGCAGCAGGCACTCGGCGGCGGCCTCGTTGTGGGCGTAGTCGATGACCACCGTGAACGGCGCGTCCAGCGGCACCGGCTCGACCCGCCCGCACACGACGGCCCCGGCCAGCCCGGCATGGATCGCATCCTCACCCGCGCCCAGCACCCGCGCCGCCGTCAGCGCGGCCAGCGCGTTGTACACGCTGAACGCCCCGGGCATGCCCACGGCGTACCGTGCGCCGTCCACGGTAAACGCCGCGCCCAGCCGCCCGCCCGCGCGGGTCAGCGCAAAATCGGCGTCGGCGCGTACATCCGCCGGGCAGCCGATGCCGTAGGTCACGGCACGGCAGGAAAGGCCCTGCATAATTTTCCCCACATGCGGGTCATCATTGTTGAAAACTCCCACGCGGCAGCGGCGGAACAGCGCCCGCTTCCAGAACAGATACTCCGCAAAATCCGCGTGTTCGTCGGGGCCGATGTGGTCGGGCGACAGGTTCGTGAACACCCCCACCGCAAATTCGATCTCCGCCGCGCGGTCAAATTTCAGCCCGAGGCTCGAAACCTCCATGACGCAGGTGTCGCAGCCGTCGTCGGCCATGCGGCGCAAAAGCAGCTGCAGATCGCAGCTTTCCGGCGTTGTATGGTTCAAATCATGCCGATGCCCGGGCCAGCAGACGCCGTTGGTGCCCACCAGCCCGACCCGCCGCCCGTCGGCCTGCAAAACGGCTGCCAGCAGGTGGGCCGTCGTCGTCTTGCCCTTCGTGCCGGTCACGCCGATCATCGTCATGGCGCGGGCCGGTTCGCCGTAGAGCCGCGCGGCCAGCGCCGCCATGGCCCGCCGCGGGTCGCCCGCCAGCAGCACGGCACACCCGGCGGGCAGGCCGGGCACATCATGGGTGCAGAGCACCGCCGCGGCCCCGGCAGCGACGGCCTGCGCCGCAAAGTCGTGGCCGTCGGCGTGCCGCCCGGGCAGACAGACGAACAGCGCCCCCGGCCCGGCACAGCGGGAGTCACAGCAGACGGACGTGATTTCGGTCAGGGCATCGCCGCGCAGAAGCCGACAGCCGGTGTTTTGGGTAAGCCGCCGCAGGTCCATTCAGCATCACGCTCCAAAAAATTGCTCATACCAGATCAAAAAGCTGTATACGCACCAGATCTGCCGCCAGCAGTCGCCGCCGTGCAGGTGCTGGTTCAACATACTATGCAGCGCGCGCGGGTCAAAGAACTCCGCCGCTGCCGGGCGGCTGAACACGGCCCGCACCCGGCTGGTGTAGGGCTCCTGCCGCAGCCAGTCCCGCACCGGCACAGGAAAGCCGAGCTTTTTGCGCGCGGCGCTGGCGGCGGGCAGCGTGCGTGCCGCGGCCCGGCGCAGGGCAATTTTCGTCGTGCGCGCGTCGGCCTTGGCGGCAGCGGGCAGCGCGGCGGCCAGCGCCCAGACCTCCCGGTCCAGAAACGGCACCCGCAGCTCCAAACTGTGCGCCATGCTCATCTTGTCGGCCTTGAGCAGGATGTCCCCGGCCAGCCACAAATTTAAATCCACCTGCTGCATCCGGGTCACGGGGTCCAGTCCCTCGGTGGCGTCCCAGATGGCCTCGGTCAAAAACATCGGGTCGCCGTCCCCGGCGTAATCCGCCAGCAGGCGGCGCTTCTCGCGCTCATTGAACAGGGCCGTGGGGCCGAAATACCGCTCCTCCAGGCTCATGCCGCGCCGCACGAGAAAGTTCACCCCGCGCGCGGGCGGCAGCAGCGACGCCGCCGCCCCCAGCCCGGCCCGCAGCCAGGGCGGCAGGCGGTCATACCACCGCGCCGTGAAGGGGTCGCGGTAGATGTTGTACCCGCCGAACAGCTCGTCCGCGCCCTCGCCCGAGAGCACGACCTTGACGTCCTTCGCGGCCTCGCGGTTCAAAAAGTAGAGGGCCACGGCGGCAGCGTCAGCCAGCGGCTCGTCCATGTGGTACTGTACGGCGGGCACGGCGTCCCAGAACTCGCCGGGGCTGATGCGCCGCACCCGGTTGCGCACGCCGAGGCTGCGTGCCAGCGCCCGGGCGGGGAAGGACTCGTCGTACTTCGGCTCGGCGTAGCTGATCGTGTAGGTGCGCGCGGGGCGGGCCAGCGCGGTCAGGTAGGCCGAGTCCACGCCGCCCGACAGGAACCCCGCGACCTCGACGTCGGCGACCTTGTGCGCCGCCGCACTGCCGCGCAGGACTTCTTCGATCTCGGCAGGGGAGACCGGCGCGTCGCCGGGCAGGAAGGCAGGCTGCACCCACCGCGTCGTGCGGACGATGCCGTCGGAGAACTCGAGAAAATGCCCGGGCAGCAGCTTCTGCACGCCCGCAAAAAACGTGTCCCGCCCCGGGGAATACTGGCAGGACAGGTAGAGCGGCAGCTGCGCGGTGTTGAGCCGCTTGGCAAACGACGGGTGGTCTAAAAACGCCTTGATCTCGCTGGCGAAAAGCAGCGTGCCGTCGGCGCAGCGGCAGTAGTACAGCGGTTTGATGCCGAACATATCCCGCGCACAGAACAGCACCCCGGCGCGGCGGTCCCACAGCGCAAACGCGAACATCCCGCGCAGCCGGGGCAGCAGCTCGCGGCCCCACTGCTCCCACCCGTGCAGCAGGACCTCGGTGTCGGTGCGGGTGGCAAAGGTGTGGCCCAGCGCCGTCAGCTCGGCGGTCAGCGCACGGTAGTTGTAGATTTCGCCGTTGAAAACGACGACTAAGTTTTTATCCTCACTGTACAGCGGCTGTGCGCCGCCCTCTAAGTCGATGATGGCCAGACGGCAGTGGCCGAGCGCCGCGGGCCCCTCCACAAAGGTGCCCTGCCCGTCGGGGCCGCGGTGGGCAATGCGCGCCAGCATGGGGGCCAGCGCCGCTGCGTTCGCTGCGCCGTGCCCCGCGATAAAGCCTGCGATTCCGCACATGATTTTGCGTCCTTTCCCGGCAGTGCAACCTGCCGTTACTGCTTTGTCAGCTTAACTTGCTGGTATTTTACCATGTTCTGTGGTAGAATCATGTCAGAAAAAAGAGGAAAGAGGGCGAGCGTATGACACTGGGGCAGAATATCCAGAATGCGCGCAGGGCGCAGGGGCTGAGCCAGGAGGCACTGGCTGAAAAAATCGGCGTCAGCCGCCAGGCGCTGGGCAAATGGGAGAAGGATACCGCCCTGCCCGGGCTGGACAATCTGCAGGCGCTGGCTGCGGCGCTGGGCATCGGCGTGGACGCACTGCTGGGCGCGGAGAACGCCGACCCCGCCGTGCCCGCCGTGACGCTGGACGCGCTGCGGGACCTGCTGGCCGCCCGCGATGCCGAGGAAAAGCGCCGCCGCCGCTTGTGGGGCTGTGCCGGGGGCGCGGCGTTCATCGTACTGGCCGGGCTGCTGGCGGGCGTGGCGCTGCAATATGAGCGGCAGATCAGCGCGCTGAACCAGAACTATGCGGCCATCCAGTCCAGCTACGCCGCCCAGCAGGCGGAGCTGTCGGCGCAGATTTCGGAATTGCAGGACGCCGTCCGGATGGGCGAGGCCACGGTTCTGGACTGGCGCTGGATGCCCGTGGACAAGCTGCACCGGGACGCCGATAAAAGCTGGATGCCCGTGCAGGTGCAGGTCACGCCCCGCACGACCCGCGACGGTGCGACGGCCCGGCTGGCTGTGCGCTGCGGGGACGATACGCAGCTGTACGAAATGACCGCCGCGCCCGACGGCAGCTTTGCGGCGGACGGTATCGTTTTTACGGTGGGCAGCACCTATGAATTGAGCGTGCAGTGGACGGCTGACGGCGTGACCACCAACGAGACGCTGGGGACCGTGGATTTCAACGACGAGATGACCGAGCCGCAGATCATCTGGGGCGCGGCGGGCAGCAGCCTGGACTTTGGGTATTTCGTGCAGCGGGTCGGCAATAAGCAGTACCGCCTGACCCTGACCTGCTACCCTGTGGAGGTGCAGGTGGACGCCCCGCCGTGGATGCAGCCTGCGCAGGTGGAAATCGACCTGCGCCTGAACGGCGACGCCGGGGAGCCGACAGCCACCGCCGTACTGGATTGCGAGGGCGAGTCCAGCTATGGCAATTCCTCCCGCATCGAGAGCGTCTGGAACGGCACATTCTACAGCGATGACGTGGTAAACGGCTGGGAGTACGACGGCGAGACGCTGCCGAAGTACGTTGTGCGTGTGACAGACACGAATGGAGATGTCTGGACAGAGGAAATGCCGCTGAGCAAACGGTGACCTGTAGGGGCCGGGCATGCCCGGCCCGGAGGTTTGCCATTGCAACCCCTTTCATGGTTTGCTTTGTAGGGAGGGGGCTTGACCCCTCCGCGGGGCGTCGAGGACGCCGCCCCCTACAGTGGCAACCCGGAAGCTTTATTGTTGTCGCTAACGTCCGCGGCGGCCAGAGGGCTGGCCGCCCTACGACATGCCCATTCACACAATCACTACATAATTTCCCCCCTGCCGCATACACTTACGGCAGGGGGGATTTGTATGCCGCGGATGCTGCCGGTGCTGCTGGGCGGGGATGCCAATGTCTACGGCATGGCCCGCAGCTTTTATGAATGCTATGGCGTGCGCAGCCTGGCCGTCTGCCGCCGCGCCCTGCCCGCGCTGGCCCACAGCCGTCTGGTGCGGGTCGCCGTGCAGGACCCGGCGTTCGGGCAGGACCACGTCTTTACGGCCACGCTGCTGGGGCTGGCGGCGCAGTACCCCGGCGTGCCCAAAATTCTCATCTCCTGCGCCGACGACTACACGGCCCTGCTGGCCCGCCATGCCGACGCGCTGCGTGGGGCGTACCGCTTTGCCTGCCCGCCGCCCGCGGCGCTGCATCTGGCCGATAAGCGGCAGTTTGCTGCGGCCTGCCGCGCCGCGGGGCTGCGCACACCGCAGACCGTGACGCTGTGCCCGGCGGACGCCCTGCCGCCGCTGCCGTTTGGCTGGCCTGTCATCGCCAAGCCCGCGGACCAGGCGGCCTACGCCCGCTGCGATTTCCCTGGGCGGCGCAAGGTGTATCTCGTTCAGGACGCCGCCCGGCTGCGGGAACTCCTTGCCGCCGCGGCGCGGGGCGGCTATTTTGGCAGCTGGCTCGTGCAGGAGTACATCCCCGGCCCGGACACGCGGCTCGGGGTCGTCAACGCCTACTGCGCGGCGGACGGCAGTGTGCCGTGGCTTGTGCAGGGCCAGCCCCTTTTGCAGGAGCGCACGCCCGAGGGCACCGGCAACTACGCCGCCGTGCTGGTGGAGCCGTCCCGGCAGGACGCGGCGCTGCTGGATGCCCTGCGCGGCCTTTTGCAGGCGGCGGGCTGGCACGGCTTTGCCAATTTTGATTTGAAGTATGACCGCCGCGGTGAGCCGGTTTTATTTGAGCTGAACCCCCGGCAGGGCCGCGCGTCCTATTTTTGCGACGCCGCGAACGCACCGCTGGCCGTGCCGCCGGTGCAGGACCTGCTGTACGGCGGGCCGGTCACGCCGCCGACGCTGCGCCCCGCCGTCTGGTACACCGCGCCGTGGTACGCCGTGCGCCGCGCCTGCCCGAACAGGCTTGCCCTGCGCCGTGCCGACACCCTGCGGCGGCGTGGCCGTGGCCGCGCCCATCTGCTGGCAGCAGGGGAGGGGCTGCGGCGCAGCGTATGGTTTGCGGCAAGGCAGGCGGGCTATTGCCGCAAGCTCCCCGGGTCGTCGGGGACGCCGACCCCTACGCCGTAGGGGCGGATTCCATATCCGCCCGCAGGGTCAGCGCTGCCGCAGGCTCCCCGGTTCGATGCGAGCATCGACCCCTACGCTGTAGGGGCGAGCATTGCTCGCCCGTGCCCGTTCCCGCCGCCGCAGACATCCCGGGTCGTCGAGGACGCCGACCCCTACGTTTTCACAAGGAGGGCAAACACATGTGCGGCATCGTCGGCTTTACCGCGCCCGGGCAGGACCCGGCGGCGGCCAAACAAATCGTGCAGGGCATGGCGGACCTCATCCGTCACCGCGGCCCCGACGGCGAGGGCTGCTACGCCGACGGCACCGCGGCGCTCGGGCATCGGCGGCTGTCGGTCATTGATCTGGCGGGCGGCGGCCAGCCGATGCTCAATGAGGACGGCACGCTGGTGGTCGTGTTCAACGGCGAAATTTACAACTACAAGACCCTGCGTGCCCGATTGCAGCAGCGCGGCCACACGTTTGCCACGGATTCCGACACCGAGGTCCTGCTCCACGGGTATGAGGAATGGGGCCGCGACCTGCCCTGCCGCCTGCGCGGGATGTTCGCGTTTGCGGTGTGGGACCGCACCCGCGGCACGCTGTTTTGTGCGCGGGACCTGTTCGGCATCAAGCCGCTCTGCTATTATAAAAAGGGTGAGACGCTGCTCTTTGCCAGCGAGATCAAGGCATTTCTGGCTCACCCGGCCTTTGAAAAGCGCCTGAACGAGGCCCGTCTGCCCGACTGGCTGAGCATGGAGTACCTGCCCGACGCCGAGACGCTGTTCACCGGCGTTTATGAGCTGCCGCCCGCCCATACGCTGACCTGGCAGGCGGGCCGGGTCACGCTGGCCCGCTATGCCGCGCCGCGGTTCCGGGCAAAGCGGGGGCGCAGTCTGCGGGCTTGGGCGCGTGAGATCGGGGACGCTGTCGCCGAAAGCGCCGATGCCCACCGCATTGCCGATGTCGAGGTCGGCTGCTTTTTGTCGGGCGGGGTGGACTCGTCGCTCATCACCTGCGAGATGGCCCGCCGCCAGCCCGCCGTGCAGTGCTTCTCGGTGGGCTATGCCGAGGAAGCGTATTCCGAGCTGCCTGCCGCCCGTGCCGCGGCGCAGGCGCTGGGCGTGCCGCTGACCGAAACCACCGTGACCGCGGATGATTTTTTTGCGGCGAACCGCGCCATTCAGTGGTATCTGGACGAGCCGATGCCCAACCCGGCGGAGGTGCCGCTGTATTTCCTGTGCAAGGCGGCGCGGCAGCGGGTCAAGGTCGTGCTCTCGGGCGAGGGCGCGGATGAGCTGTTCGGCGGCTATCCGCTGTACCGGCAGGCAGTCTGGGCCGAACGCTGGCAGAAAATGCCCCGGGCCGTGCGGCGGGCGCTGGCGGCCCTGCTGCCCGGCTGCGGCCTGCTGCACCGGGGCGCACTGCCGCGCTGGCAGCGGTCTGCCCGGGCTAACTATGTCTTTGAAACAACGCAGGAGCGCGATAAATATTTAAAGCGCGACTACTGCGCCCCGACCCCCGCGCAGCGCTGCAAGCCCTATTTTGACGCGGTGCGCGGGCTGGATGAGCCGACGGCGGTGCAGTGGGTCGATTGGCAGACCTGGCTGCCGCGGGACATCCTGCGCAAGGCGGACCGCATGAGCATGGCCCACAGCCTGGAGCTGCGGGTGCCGTTCCTGGACCGGCAGGTGCTGGCCGCGGCGCAGGCCCTGCCCCGGCGGTACCGCTGTACCAGGCGGCGCGGAAAAATCGCACTGCGCGCCGCCGCGGCCCGCCGCCTGCCGCCCCAACTGGCCGACGCGCCGAAGCGCGGCTTCCCCGTGCCGCTGGCGGACTGGCTGCGGCAGGAGAAATATTACGCGCTGGTCAAGGCCAAGCTCACCGGCCCGGTAGCCGAGCGATTTTTTGACACGGGTGCGCTCTGCGCCCTGCTGGACGCCCACCGTGCGGGAAAAACCAACGCTATGACGAAGCTCTGGGCGTTTTACTGCTTTATTGAGTGGTATGAGGTGTATTTCACGGGAAAAATCCCGCCGGATTTGTAAAAAAGTTTTTGCAAAATGCTTGACAACCCGGCTCTCCGTTGCTATAATATCTTACGCAGTATGTCCCTCGCGGACATGAACCCGCAATAAGCGCCCGTAGCTCAGCTGGATAGAGCAACTGCCTTCTAAGCAGTGGGCCGGGGGTTCGAGTCCCTTCGGGCGCATTATGTGGTGCCTATGGCGCAGTTGGTTAGCGCGCCAGATTGTGGCTCTGGAGGCCGAGAGTTCGAATCTCTCTAGGCACCCCACCAAAGACCGTACAGGCGCGTTCCTGCACGGCCTTTTCTTTTATAATGGGTCGTCGCCAAGTGGTAAGGCACGGGACTTTGACTCCCGCATTCGTGAGTTCGAACCTCGCCGACCCAACCACAGCTCATCCTGCATGAATGTGCAGGGTGAGCTTTTGTTTTGTAGGGGCGACCATTGGTCGCCCGCGGACGCCTGCGGCAATGGCAAGCCTTCCGGGCAGATATGGAATCCGCCCCTACGCCGTAGGGGTCGATGCTCGTCATCGACCCGGAAAGGCAGCGGCTGCCGCAAGGCCGGCGGGCGGCCAATGGCCGCCCCTACAGTCTGAAGCCCTTTTTCGGGTAGTAATGTAGGGATGGGTCTTGACCCATCCGCACCGCTGACTGCTGTCGGTTAAGCTGCACGGAACGGTCAAGACCGTTCCCTACAAACCCGCCGAAGGCTCGCGATCATCCCGTTAGGTTTTTTCGACATCCCCGCCCCCTCTGCGAGGGGGGCTTTAAAGCAAAAAACACCTTTTTTTCTTTAGATATTTATGCTATGATAAATTAAAATATAGCTGCCAAAGGTGGTGCGTGCGGTAATGACCTACGAAGAATTTGATAAGCGCTGCGACGAACTGGAAAACGCCCCACTGCCGGAGCGCAAGACCTTCTTTGCCGATGTACTGGCCGGGGAGACCGAAAAGACCGATGTGCGGATGATGGCGTACTTCCGCTATGCGCTGCTCTTGTACCGCGAGGGCGACTTCCGCACCGCGCGGGAAATTCTGGAGCCGTTCATCATCGATTACAAAAGCTACCGGTACCGCCCGGAGATTATCGCCTGCTTCAACCTCGTCGGCGTGGTGGCCTACTATGTGCAGGAGTACGCACTGTCCCGCTTCTACATTCATGAGGGCCTTAAAATTGCGCGGGAACACAGCGAGGTCAGCCGCTACGCCTATGAGTACAACAACCTTGCCGTGACCTATGTGGCCCAGCAGGACTACGAGAAGGCGCTTGAGGCCATCCGCGAGGCAGAGAAAAACATGCCCGTCTCCGATGAGGTGATGCACGCCTACATCTACCGCAATCTGGCGGAGATCTGCTGCCATCTGGACCGGCTGGACGAGGCAAAGGATGCCCTTGCCAAATGCCTGGCCTACCGGGGCCGGGAGATCCTGCCCGAGGAAGTGCGGATCGTGAACACGCTGCTGACCTATAAGTCGGGCGACACCGCCGGGTACAAACGCTGCTGCGCCGAGCTTCGGGAGCACCTGCCCCGGCTGCACGCGCAGGAGTTCCTGGCCTCCTGCAAGGTGCTGTTCGACTGCGGCATGGATGCCGGGGACAATGCGCAGGTCGAGTGGGTGCTGAACGCCATGGACGCCTACCTGCGCCGCGACCCCAAGGAGGCCCAGGTCGGTCTGCGGGCCGAGATCTGCCGCTATGAATACGCCAAAGCCACCGGCAACACCGCCCTGATGCTGGCCGCGCTGGAAAAGAAGGAGACCTACTACGCGCTGGTGCTGGCCCGCAAGGAAGAGATCCGTGTCCGGGATGCGGGCCGCTACCTGCACATCGGCCAGCAGCTGCAAAATGCGCTGGAGAGCGAGGCCAGCGCCAACCGCACCAAGACGCGCTTTTTGGCCAACATGTCCCACGACATCCGCACGCCCATCAACGGCATTCTGGGCATGCTGGAGGTCATCCGCGACTGCCGCAGCGACGAGGCGCGGGTCGATGACTGCCTGGGCAAGATCGATATTTCGGCTAAGCACCTGCTCTCCCTCGTCAACGACGTGCTGGACATGAGCAAGATCGAGAGCAACAGCTTTGTGGTCGAGGCAAAGCCCTTCAACCTCGGCCGGACCCTTGCTGAGGTCGATGACATCGTCCGCTTTCAGGCGGAGCAGAGCGGGCTGCGGCTGTACACGGACCACGACGATGTGCACGACGCCGACCTGCTGGGCGGTGCGCTCTACCTGAAAAAGATCCTTGTGAACCTGTACAGCAACGCCATCAAGTACAACAAGCCCGGCGGGAGCATCACCACCCGCCTGCGGGAGGTGAGCCGCACCGCCGACACCGCGGCCTATGCGTTCACGATCCGGGATACCGGCATCGGCATGACGCAGGACTTTATTGACAACCACCTGTTTGAGGCGTTCAGCCAGGAGGACAACGCCGCGCGCTCCCAGTACGGCGGCACCGGGCTGGGTATGTCCATCGTGAACCAGCTGGTGCAGAAGATGAACGGCACGATCACCGTCGAGAGCACGGTGGGGGAGGGCAGCTGCTTTACTGTCACGCTGCCGTTTGCCATAGACCACGACCCGCCCGCCGCCGGGCCGGAGAAGGAAGCCTCCGCTGACCTGCACGGCAAGCGCCTGCTGGTTGTCGAGGATAACGAGCTGAACATGGAGATCGTCGAGTTCATGCTGAAAAGCGCCGGGGCCGAGGTCGTCAAGGCGTTTGACGGCGAGAGCGCCGTGCGCGCCTTTGCCGCCGACCCGGCGGGCTACGATGCGATTTTGATGGACCTGATGATGCCGGTCATGGACGGCTACGCCGCGGCCAGGGCCATCCGCGCCAGCGGGCAGACCCGTGCCGGGACTGTGCCCATCATCGCCATGAGCGCCAACGCCTACGCCGAGGACGTGAAGAAATGCCTGGATTCCGGCATGAACGCCCACATCAGCAAGCCGCTGTTCAAGGATGTCATGCTGCGCACGATTGCGCGGTTTGTATAAATCTGCCGGGGACCATGCTATGAGGTCAAGGCACAATAAGGAGACTGCTAACATGAAAAAAGCTGTGATTTTTGATTTGGATGGTCTGCTGATCGACAGTGAGGTCATCTCCCATCGACTGTATGACGAACTGCTGCACCGGTACGGTAAGAGCGTGACCGTGGCCGAGTACGCCCGGGATTACAGCGGCAAAACGGGCGTGGCCAACATGACGAACGTCATTGCCCGGTACAATCTGCCCATCACGGTGGAGGAGGGCCTGACCTGGGAGGTTGCCCGGGAAAAGGAGTTGCTGCAGGATGTGCAGCTCAAGCCCGGCGCGGCGGCCCTGCTGTCCTGGCTGAAAACCGAGGGCGTGGCCGTGGTGCTGGCAACCTCCAGCGTGCGGGAGCGCGCCGTCGAGGTGCTGACCCGGCTGGGCGTCGTGCAGTATTTTGACGACATGGTCTTTGGCACCGAGATCGAGCGCGGCAAGCCCTGGCCGGATATTTTCCTGAAGGCTGCCGAAAAAGCCCACGCCGCCCCGGCGGACTGTCTGGTTCTGGAGGACAGCGAGGCCGGCATCCAGGCCGCCCACGCCGCGGGCATCGACGTCCTCTGCGTGCCCGATATGAAAATGCCCGCGGAAAGTTATCAACAAATGACGGCGGCCATGTTGAAAAGCCTCGACGAGGTCAAGGGGTGGCTGACTGCGGAATAAGCGCGGCAGGGGCAGAGGGTCCGGGTCGATGGCGAGCATCGACCCCTACGCCGTAGGGGCGGATTCCATATCCGCCCGTGCCCGCTTGCCATACCCGCAAACACGACCCGTGTATAACCCCCTCCGCGCCTGCACATACTGTGCGCACGGAGGTGTTTTTATGAGCTATCTTGATTGTGCCCAGTATGACTGCTGCCATAACAAGGCGGGCTGCTGCTGCCTGGACGGCATCAACGTCCGCCATACCGGCCCCGGGGACGCTGTCTGCGGCAGCTACCGCAACAGCGGTGGCTGCGGCAACGTCGCTACCGACAACCAGCCGGCCTCGCCCGAGACCGAGATCCACTGCGACGACAGGGGCTGCCGCCATCTTGAGGGGCGCTGCTGCTGCGCCGACCACGTCAGCATTGACGAGTGCAGCTGCGGCCCCGAATGCGCCACCCGCGCCCCGCGGGAGACCGCCGAATAATTTTATCCCGGAACGGATGCCGTTTTCGCAAAGCGGCATCCCTTTTTTATTGCTAAATCATCCGCTTTGTTGTATAATAAGACGATATAGTAGGTCTTGTCCGCCCTTTTGCGGATGTGTCGGCTGCTTGCCCGTGCCCGTTTGCGGCCAGGGCAGCCACGAGCTTCCCGCGGGCGAGCAATGCTCGCCCCTACAAGGTGCGTTTTGACCGTGCAAACAAATATTTGTTATAAAAAACGAGGTGTCACTCCATGTCCGAAACTCCTGTTACCGTGCCGTTTGTCTCCTTCCGCCCGATGGAGCGGGAGCTGGATGCCGACCTGCGCGGCGCGTTTGCCCGCGTGCTGGACAACAGCTGGTACATCGGCGGCAGAGAGGACGCCGCCTTTGAAAAGGCTTTTGCCGATTACTGCGGCGTAAGGCACTGCGTCGGCTGCGGCAACGGGCTGGACGCACTGGTGCTCATTTTAAAGGCCATGGGCATCGGCCCCGGGGACGAGGTCATTGCCCCGTCCAACACCTTTATCGCCACGGTGCTGGCCATCAGCTACGCGGGCGCAGCGCCCGTGCTGGTCGAGCCGACGCTCGAAAGCTACAACATCGACCCCGCCCGCATCGAGGCCGCCGTGACCCCGCGCACGAAGGCCATCATGGCCGTGCACCTCTACGGCCAGTGCGCCCCGATGGACGAGATCAATGCCATTGCCCACGCCCACGGCCTCAAGGTCATCGAGGATGCCGCCCAGGCCCACGGCGCGACCTACAAGGGCCGCCGCGCGGGCAGTCTGGGGGACGCCGCCGGGTTCAGCTTCTACCCGGGCAAGAACCTGGGTGCGCTGGGCGACGCGGGCTGCGTGACGACGAACGACGACGCGCTGGCCGAGCGCATCCGTGCGCTGGGCAACTACGGCAGCGACTACAAATACCACCATGTCTACAAGGGCCAGAACTCCCGCCTGGACGAGCTGCAGGCCGCGTTCCTGGCTGCCAAGCTGCCGCACCTCGACGCCATGAACGCCGAGCGCCGCCGCATTGCCGCGCGGTATCTGGCCGAAATGCACAACCCGGCGGTCACGCTGCCCGCCGAGCTGCCCGACTGCACCCACGTCTGGCATATCTTCGCCGTGCGCTGCGCCGACCGCAACGCGCTGGAAAAGCATTTGAACGCCCGCGGCATCGGCACGAACAAGCACTACCCGACACCCATCCACCTGCAGGGCGCTTACGCCGAGCTTGGCCTTGGCAGGGGCGCACTGCCGCTGGCGGAGGAAATTTCCGCCACCGAGCTGAGCCTGCCGATGTTCTACGGCATGACCGACGCGCAGGTGCAGGCCGTCATCGACGCCGTGAACGAGTTTGAGGGGTGAACCATGCCGAAGGTCGGTATCGTAATTTCCAATTATAACGGCTGGCAGGACACGCTCGTCTGTCTGGACAGCCTGCAAAAGCAGACGTTCACGGACTTTGAAGTGATTTTAATTGACGATGCGTCGCCGAATGATTCCGTTGCACAGCTGCAAAATAAGCTGCCGCCGAACACGGTGTTCCTGCCGCAAGAGCGCAACGTCGGCTTTGCCGCGGCCAACAACATCGGTATGCGCCGTGCGCTGGACGACGGCTGCGACTTTGCGCTGCTGCTGAACAACGACACGTCGGTCCGCCCGGATTTTCTTGAAAAGCTGTTGGCCGAGACCCCCGCGGGGGCGGTCAGCTGCCCGAAGATGCTGTTTATGGACCCGCCCGACGAGATCTGGTTTGCGGGCGGTGAGCTGGACCCCAAGACCGGCAAGGTAAAGCACCTGGGCGGCCACAAAAAGGATGGCCCCGAATTTGCCGAAAAAAAGCAGGTCAGCTTTATCACGTTCTGCTGCGTGCTGCTGCCGCGGGCCGTGATTGAGAAGGTCGGCTATCTCGATGAGACGCTGTTTATGTACTGCGAGGACGTTGACTACTGCATTCGTCTGGCGCAGGCGGGTGTGCCGATGTGGTTTTTGCCCGATGCTGTCATCCACCACAAGGCGGGCGGCAGCGCTGGCGGGATGCTGTCGGTCTACTACATCACCCGCAACACGCTGTACCTGACCTGCAAGGGCAAAAGCGCGGCCTATGCGAAGCTGAAAACGATTCTCCCCCTCCTCACCGGCGCGGCACGCTACGCCCTGACAAAGCTGCTGGGCCGCAAAAAAGGCCGCAGTTACGGCGCGTTCCGAGGTGCCGTGGATTTCTGGAACGGGAAAATGGGGCGGATGGAGGGGTAACCCCCTTGGCTCCTCCCCTGCTGGGGGAGGCAAGAAAGCTGACGTAAAGGAGACATCCCCATGGATCTATCCATCCTCTTGGTCCAGTATCGCCCCGACGAGGGCGAGCTGCGGCGGACGCTGGCGTCGCTGCTGCGGCAGAGCTGCCGTGATTTTGAACTGGTCGTGGCGGATGACGGCTCCGATGAGGACTTCTTCCCCCTAACGCGCAAAATTCTTGCAGAAAACGGCTTTACCGGCGCAAAATTTGTCAAGCTCACCCCCAACGGCGGCACGGTCAAAAACGTTTTGAACGGCGCAAAGCAGGCAGCCGGAAAATGGGTGTTCACCGTCTCGCCGGGGGACTATCTCTACGACGCCGACACGGTGGCGTGGCTGCTGGAAGTCTTGCGCCGCGATGCCCCGCGGGTCGCCTTTGGCCGCCTGGCCTGCTACGCAGACCAGAACGGCGCACCGATCCAGCGCCCCGGCGACGCGCCGTTTGACCGCACGCCCTACCGCCCCGGCGCGTATGACGCCAAGACCGCCAAGCGCAATATGCTGCTCTATGATGACGGCATCAGCGGCGCGGGGCTCGTGTATGAGCGGGAATTGCTCGTACAAGCGCTGGAAAAGATGGCTGGCCGCGTCCTGCTGGCAGAGGATTTCGCCGCGCGGCTCTTTGCCGTGGAAAACATCCCGATGGTCGGCTATGACCGCTGCATTGCGTGGTATGAGGTCGGCACCGGCGTTTCCACCAACGAGGGCGCCCGCGCCCGGATGCTGCGCGACTGGCGTGCCATGGTAGAGCTGCTGCGGGAGCTGTACCCCAAAGACCGCACCGTGCGGCTGGCGTATGAATATTACTTCAATGACCGGCACAAATCGCGGCTCGTCCGCGGGCTGGTCGGGCGGCTCATCGTGCCGCAGAACGCCCCCTTCAAAAAAGCCCAGCACGCCTGGGTCCCGCCCGTGAACGGAGATATTCAGGAATTAAAGCAGATTTACGAGTCAGCCCTTGGCCACCTCCCCAGCTAGGGGAGGCAAGGAGTAATACACAGAAAGGCAACCACTATGATCATCCAGACCATCAGCATCAAAAGCGTGACGGCGCAGGGGATGGGCACCCTCTCGGTCTTTGAGGGTAGCCATGATGTGCCCTTTGACATCAAGCGCATTTACTATATCCACGGTGCGCCCAAGGGCACCCACCGCGGCGGCCACGCCCACAAGGCACTGCGGCAGGTGCTGTGGTGCCCCTACGGCAGCATCCGCATCCGGCTGGACAATGGCCGCGAGAAGGCCGACGTCCTGCTGGACAGCCCCGACAAGGGCCTGATCGTCGAGCACTATATGTGGCGCGAGATGATCTGGGAGAAAAAGGACTCCGTGCTCTGCGTCGCGGCGGATTCCTACTACGATGAATCGGATTATATCCGTGACTACGATGAATTTCTGGAAGCTGTCAAGGGAAAGGATCTGGACTGATGCAGTGGACGGTACGCCCCTACACCCCGGCGGACGAGGCCGAGTGGGACCGCTTTGTCATGCACGAAAGCGGCAACGGCACGTTTTTGCAGACCCGCAACTTTTTGAACTACCACCCCGCGGGCCGGTTTACGGATGCCTCGCTCATGGTTTATAACGAGCACGGCGGCCTCGGCGCAGTGGTGCCCGCGGCACTGCGGCTGGACGGTGCAACGAGAATTTTTCGCTCCCACCCGGGCAGCACGTTTGGCGGGCCGGTGCTGCGCAGCACCTACAACTCCGCGGCTAAGTCCATCGGGATTTTGCAGGCGGTGGAGGATTATATTGCCACGCGCTACGACGCGGCGGATTTCCGCCCGACGCCCGATCTGTTCAACGGCGTCGAGAACGTCGCGCTGCAATACGCCTTCACCTATCTGGGCTACACCCAGCAGACCGAGCTGAGCACCTGGGTGCCGGTGGCGGGCCGCACGCCGGAAACGCTGCTGGCGTCCTTCCGCCAGAACAAAAAGCAGGATGTGAAAAAGGCGCTCAAGCAGGATTTAACGTTCCGCAAGCTGGAAACACGGGCGGAGATCGACGTCTTCCACGCGCTGCTTCGGCAGAACCTACAAAAATTCGGCGTTGAGCCTGTGCATACCGCCGATGAACTCTGGGAGTTCAAGACCAGCCGTCTGCCCGACATTGCCGGGTTTTACGGCGTGTTTGCGGACGAGCAGATGGTCGCGGGCGGCATGACCTTCTACTTTGCCCAGGCCAACGTGCTGCACACCCAGTATCTGGCGGCGGATTTGTCCATCCGCAGTTACAGCCCGGCGGCGTATCTCTATTACCGGATGCTCTGTCTGGCCGCCGGGATGGGCTGCAACGCCCTGTCCTGGGGCATCTCGACGGAGGAACGCGGCAAGGTGCTGAACTTCGGCCTTGTGGAGAGCAAGGAAGGGTACGCGAGCTGCCATGCCGTGAACCTCGGCTTTACAAAAACCTTTAGCAAGAAGGAAACAAACGATGCAACGTGAGTTTGGCGGCTACCTGCCGCTGGAGCTGCCCCATGGGCAGGAACTGTACACCGGCGCGGGCGTGCTGCGGCTGAACTGTGGCCGCAATGCGGTTGTGGCTGCCCTGCGCGACGCGGGCGCAAAAAAGGTGTATCTGCCCTATTACAACTGCAACACGGTTTATGACGCCGTGACCCGCGCGGGCTTTGCGGTGGAGCGCTATCCGTTGGACGCGCGCCGTCTGCCTGTCTGCCCCGCGCTGGGCGACGGTGAGTGGCTGCTGTATGTCAACTACTTCGGCATTGCGTCGGACGACCTGCTGGCCGAGGTCAAGCGCCGCTGGCCGCGGGTGATTTTTGACAACACCCAGGCGTTTTTTTCAGCGCCCCGTATGGATGCCGACAGCTACAACGTCTATTCCTGCCGCAAGTTCGTCGGCGTGCCGGACGGCGCGTACCTTGTACACACGGGACTGACCGACGGGATTTACCCGGCGGACACCAGTTGGCAGCACGCAGCGTTTTTGTTCCGCTGCATCGATGAAAGCGTGAACAGCGCCTATGGCGACAGCCTCGACAACGAGAGCCGCTTTGACGGCGAGATCCGCGGTATGTCGCCCTCGACCCGGCGCATCCTCGCGTCCGTCGAGTACGACGCTCTGCGCCTGCGCCGCCGCGCCAACTACGAGGCGCTGCACGCTGCGCTGGCCCCGCACAATGCGCTGGACTGCCCGGCTGGCGCCGATGCGATGATCTATCCGTTTTTGTGCCGGGTTGACGGCCTGCGCGGACGGCTGATAAAAAATAAAGTCTACGTCAGCCAGTGGTGGAAGTACCTGCTGGAGCTGCTGCCCGCCGACTCCGTCGAGGCCGACTACAGCCGGTACCTGCTGCCGCTGCCCATCGACCAGCGCTACACGCCCGACGATATGCGCACACTGGCGGCGCTGGTGCTGCAGCTGAAAGAGGAAGGGGAACCCGCATGACACAGCAGCCCAAGGTCAGTGTGCTGATCTCGTTTTACAATCTGGCCCCTTTCGTGGACCAGACGATGGAAAGCGTGCTGGCGCAGAAAACCGACTTCCCCGTGGAGATCCTCTGCGCGGACGATGGCTCCGACGACGGCACGATTGAAAAGCTGCGCGGCTGGGAGGCAGCGCACCCTGACACCGTCCGCGTCTTTGTCATGGACCGCGTGCCGGGCAAAAAATATGAAGGCAACGAGCGCATCAAGCGGATGAACGCCATCCGCGGGCGGCTTTTTTACGAGGCCAAAGGCAGCTATGTCTGCTATCTGGACGGCGACGATTTTTACACTGATGACCGCAAGCTGCAAAAGCAGGCGGACATTTTGGACGCCGACACAGGCCACAAATACGTGGCCTGTGGGCATAACGGCTGCTACTACTGGCAGAGCACCGGCGAGACGAAGCCGATTGAAAAGCCCATCCGGGAATGTGCGCTGACGGCGAAGGAGTATTGGAGCTTTTTCTACATCCACACCAACGCCATGATGTTCCGCAACATCGGCCTGCAGGGCATTGACCCGTACACGAGCGGCATTCAAATCATTGATAACCTGCTGACCTACCAGTTTCTGCCCTACGGCGGGGTGTACTATATCCCGGACTGCATGTTCAACTACCGCCAGACGGAGGACAGCACCTTCCACCGCCGCAGCGTCTACCAGAATTATATCCTGAACGCCTTGATGCTCTACCAGCAAAAGACGGTGCTGCGCGGTTTATTCGGCGCGGGGCTGGTACGCACCCTGTTTGAGTACACCCAGCTGTATGAGAACCGCCGCGACCCGAAGCTGACCGAGGAAGGGCAGACCTACCTCGAAAACATTGACCGCTACGGCGCGGGCCGCCTGCGCCGCCTTGTGAACTATAATAAGGAAAGCGCCCCGGTGCGCCTGTGGTGTGAGCTGGAAAATAAATTCTGGTTCTTTATGACGAAGGTGTTCCGCCACTATATCTGGAAGCCCAAGGTGCGGGCCCTGCTGGAAGAGGCACGTATCAAAACCGAAAAAGGGGAGTGCTGAATCATGGAAGAAATGAACGAACTGACCGCCGAAGAACGGGCCCGCATTTTACAGCATGAGCTGGAGGCCGTCTACGGCTCGTCGTCGTACAAGATTGGCCGCGCCGTGACCTGGCTGCCCCGCCATGCGAAAAAGGCGCTGGCGTACCTTGCCCACAACGGCCCGGCCATCAGCGCCAAATATCTGTATACCTACGCGAAATATCACAAGGTCGCCAACAAGGACTACGCCTACTGGGCCTGCCTGCAAAAAAAGGACTACCCAGAAGCGCTGAAAAAATGGTTCTTGGAGATGAACTATACCCATCAGCCGCTCGATTTGGAGCACCCCAAGACCTTCAGCGAAAAGACGCAGTGGCTCAAGCTGTACGGCGGGTTCGAGGATGTCTATCCCCTCGTTGACAAGTATGCCGTGCGCGAGTGGGTCAAGGAGAAGATCGGCGAGGAATACCTTATCCCGCTGCTGGGCGTCTGGGATCGCTTTGACGACATCGACTTCGACAAGCTGCCGGACAAGTTCATGCTGAAGGTCAACCACGGCGCGGGCTGGAACATCGCCGTGCAGGATAAATCCAAGTTCGATAAGGCGGACGCCAAGCGGAAGATCGAGGGCTGGCTTAAGCTGAACTACTGCTACCTGATGGGCGGGTTGGATGTGCAGTACATCCACATAAAGCCGCGCATCATCGCTGAAAAGTTCATCGAAAACGACGGCGGCGACCTCTACGATTACAAAATTTTCTGCTTCAACGGCGAGCCGAAAATTATTTTGCATATTGAGGAGCGCTATACCGACAAGGAGGAACGGATGTTCTTTCTGGATACCGACTGGAACCAGCTGCCCTTCAACATCAATGTGCCGCTGGAACTGGACGCCGATCTGCCCCGCCCGGCGAACCTTGAAAAAATGCTGGACATTGCCCGCACGCTGAGCCAAGGCTACACTGCCGTGCGCGTCGACCTGTACTCGCTCAATGACGGCAGCATCAAGTTCGGCGAGATGACCTTCACCACAGAGAGCGGTATCTCCCGCTGGCACCCGGAGAGCGCGAACGACTTCATGGGCAGCCTCATTCACCTGCCCGGCGTCGACGACTAAGGAGACACCATGCCGAAAGTCAGTATCCTCGTACCCGTCTACAAGGCGGAAAAAACGCTGGACGCCTGCGTCGAGAGCATCCTTGCGCAGACGTTCTCGGACTTTGAGCTGCTGCTCATCGACGATGAAAGCCCGGACCGCTGCCCGGAAATGTGCGATGCCTGGGCAAAAAAAGACCCGCGCATCCGCGTTTTGCACCCGGCTAAGGCCGGGCCCGGCCCGTCCGGCGCGCGCAACGCCGGGGTGCAGGCCGCCGCGGCCCCCTGGCTGACGATGGTGGACAGCGACGACACGATAGCGCCCGACCTTGTGGAAAAGCTGCTGGCGGGCGCGGAGACCACCGGCGCAGAGCTGGTGATCTGCAACGGCTGCCCCGTGACCGAGGATGGCGCACGGCACCCGCTGCCCGCCGACGAGCAGTTCACGAAGGACACGCTGCTGGACGTAGATGCGTTCTGGGACGCCTTCCATACGCCGTGGATCAACCAGTTCACCGGCACGGCCCACCGCCTCTACGCCGCAAGGCTTTTTGACGGCGTGCGCTACCCTGTGGGCCTGCTGCACGAGGATTACTACGTGCTGCCGGATTTAATTGCACATTGCAGCGCTGTTTACTGCATGGCCTTTACGGGTTATTATGTGCTGCGCCACGCGGGCAGCATCACCGACGGTGCGCGCCATGAGGTGCGTCTGGCCATGACGAAAGGCGACATCCACCGCGCCGAATACTTTTTGCGCAACGGCTGGTATGACCGCGCCGAGGGTGCGCTGACCGATGCCGCGCTGTTCTTACACGACAACAAGCGCGCCTACGATTTGACCAAGCCCGGTCACCGCGCGGAATTTGCCGAGACAAAACGTGAGCTTTGCCGCGTGTACAATGCGCTGGCCGCCCAAAAGGGGAGCGCGTCGATGAAACTGCGGGCCGCCGCACTGAGGGCGGGGCTGGGCGTGTTTGCCATGTATGTGAGAGCGCGGGGGTGACGGGCAGAGCCCCTCCGGCCATCGCTGCGCTCGGCCGCCTCCCCAACAAAACCGCCAACAAAAGGAGCCCCCTCATGCCCACCGTCACCGTTATTATCCCGGTCTATAAGGTCGAGCGCTATCTCGACGCCTGTGTGGAGAGCGTTGTGCGGCAGAGCTATGCGGACTTGGAGATACTCCTCGTCGACGACGGCAGCCCGGACCGCTGCCCGGCGCTCTGCGATGCCTGGGCAGAAAAGGACCCGCGCATCAAGGTCATCCACAGGGAGAACGGCGGCCTGTCCGCCGCGCGCAACTCCGGCATCGACGCCGCCATGGGCGAGTTTTTGCTGTTCGTTGACAGCGACGACTTATTAGAACCCGACGCCGTCCGCCGCGCGGTGGACGCCCAACGGCAGCAGGACGCCGATCTGGTCATCTTCAACCTGACCTACGTCGATGAAGAGAACCGCCCGCTGCCGCAGCCGGATTTCAGCGGCTTTACGGATGAGATCCTCGACGAGGACGGCGTCTGGCAGCGCTGCTTTGCCCTGGCTGAAACAAGGATTTACTACGTTGTGGCGTGGAATAAGCTCTACCGCCGCAGCCTGTTCCAACACCTGCGCTATGCCCCGGGCAAACGGTATGAGGATCAGTTCCTGCTGCCCCACCTGCTGGCACAGTGCAAAACCATTGCCTGCCTGGCCGCGCCCGGCTACCGCTACGTGCAGCGCAGCGGCAGCATCATGGCGCAGGGGTCGAGCCGCACCTATCTGGACCGGCCCGAGTACCTGCTGGACTGGTGCGCCTACTTTACCCAAAAGGGCGATGCCCTGCGGGCCGAGGGGCTGCTGAACGACGCCATACAGAACCTTGCCGAAAAGCAGTGCTTTGACCTGTCCACACCCGCCCAACAGGCCCGCTACCGCGCCGCCTGCCGCGCCTGTGCCGACAGCTACACCGCGCTGGCCGCGGCCACGGGGCAGCGCTCGATGCGTCTGCGCGCCGCGCTGCTGCGCATCGGTCTGCCCGCCTACCAAGCCTTTTTGAAACACAAAACCTAAGGAGTTCCACGCATGGAAAAAACGCAACTGCAAAACTACCATGTCCACTACGGCCCGGCCCAGGGCTGGAGCCGTGTTGACCTGCGCGAGCTGTGGCGCTACAAGGACCTGATCTGGCTCTTTGTCAAGCGCGATTTCAACGTCATGTACAAGCAGACGGTGCTGGGCCCGGCGTGGATCTTAATTAACCCGCTCATGTCCACGGCCATGTACTGCGTCATGTTCGGCACGATTGCCCAGCTGTCCACCGACGGCGTGCCGCAGATTCTGTTCTATCTGGCCGGCACGGCGCTGTGGGGCTTCTTCTCGTCCTGCATCAACAAGGTGTCGGGCACGTTCACGACGAACTCCAACATCTTCAGCAAGGTGTATTTCCCGCGGCTGGCCATGCCGATTTCGACGGTGATCTCCGGCCTTATCAACTTTCTTGTGCAGTTTGCACTGTTTTTCATCCTGCTGCTTGTCTACCTTGCCAAAGGCGAGGTCAGCCCGCACTGGGGCATGCTGCTGCTGTGCGTGCCGCTGGTGCTGCAGGTCGGCCTGCTGGGCCTTGGCTGCGGCATCATCGTGTCCAGCCTGACGACCCGCTACCGCGATCTGATGGTCGTTGTGACCTTCGGCGTCCAGCTGTGGATGTACGGCTCGCCCGTCGTCTACCCGCTGTCGATGATCACCCACCCCGTCCTGCGCGCCGTCATGGTCATCAACCCGATGACCGCACCGATGGAGAGCTTCCGCTATATCTTCTTCGGCACCGGGCAGGTCACGGGCGTCATGTGGGCGTCGTCGCTGATCTGGACCGTTGCGCTGCTGGCGCTGGGACTGTCGCTTTTCAGCAAGGTCGAAAAGACCTTCGTCGATACGGTGTAAGGGGGCGCGAGTATGCGTGAAAATTCGTTGATGATTCGCGTCGAGAACGTGAAAAAGCAGTACCGCTTGGGGCAGATCGGCGGCGGCACGCTGCGCGGCGACCTGCAAAGCTGGTGGGCCCGCAAGCGCGGCAAGGAGGACCCGAACACCCTCATTGGCACCGACCAGCGCCTGATCGGTACGACGTTTATGGCGCTGAACGGCGTCAGCTTCACGGTCAACAAGGGCGAGGCCGTCGGCATCATCGGCTCGAACGGCGCGGGCAAGTCCACGCTGTTAAAGCTGCTGACCCACGTCACAGCCCCCACCTCCGGCGATATTGACCTGTATGGCCGCGTCGCCTCGATGCTCGAGGTCGGCACCGGCTTCCACCCCGAGATGACGGGCCGGGAAAACGTCTACCTGAACGGCGCGATTTTAGGTATGACCCGCGCCGAAATTGACGCCAAGATGGCGGAAATTATTGAGTTCTCCGAGGTTGGCGACTTTATCGACACGCCGGTCAAGCGCTATTCCAGCGGCATGTTCGTGAAATTGGCATTCTCCGTTGCCGCCCATCTGGACAGCGAAATTATGATCATGGACGAGGTCCTCGCCGTCGGTGACATGAAGTTCCAGAAAAAGTGCCTGACCAAGATGCGCCAGGCTGCCCGGCGCGACGGCAAGACCGTCCTCTACGTCAGCCACAACATGGCGACGATCCGCGACCTGTGTGACCGCTGCATCGTGCTGGACAAGGGCAAGGTCATCTTCGACGGCGACGTGGACGAGGGCATCGCGCTGTACCTCTCCACCAAGTCACAGGAGGCATCCTTCATCGACTACTCGGGCGTCAAGCGCGACAACTGGTTCAAGCGCGACAACATCCGTCTGCAGTCCGTTGAGCTGCTCGACGCTGACAATGAGGTGCTCGAGCGCCGCAAGCCGGTCACGGTGCGCTACCGCGTCCATGTCAACGAGGCTGTCGCGGACGTGGGTCTGCGGCTGGAAATGCGCGACGAGGTCGGCAACCCGCTGGGCGCGACCTGCGTCTATGGGCTGGATCTGCAGCCCGGGTATACGACGTTCACGGCGCGGTATGATTTGAGCGTGCTGGCCCCCGGCAAGTACGGCAGCTATTTCACCGTCATCACCCAGGGCGAGGGCGGCGCACATACGGTGGAGGACTGGGTCCCCGGCATGATGTTCCGCATGGTGGACACCCTGACCGAGGGCGAGACCGAGTGGAACACCACCGCATGGGGCCCCATCGAGCTGCCCACCGCCGCCGTGGTGGAGGTGCAGCATGACTAAGGTCGCGGCGCTCTACATCGCCACCGGCAGGTACACGGTGTTCTGGCCGGAATTTTACGAGAGCGCCGAGAAATACCTGCTCAAGGACTGCGAGGTCCACTACTTTGTCTTTACCGACGCTGCGACTCTGCCCGGGGACGACAACCCCCGCGTGCATATCTGTGCGCAGGAAGCCTACTCCTGGCCGTTTGCCACGCTGCGCCGGTTTGAGATTTTTTTGAAGCAGGAGCAAGCGCTGAAAGCGTTTGACTACATCTTCTTCTTCAACGCCAACGCCGAGTTCATGCAGCCCGTCACGCGGGAGATGCTTTTGCCCCGCGCTGAAAAGGGCGAGCACCTGCTGGTCGTGCAGCACCCGTCGTTCTACGCCAAACCGAACTATGAGTTCACCTATGACCGCAACCCCCGCAGCACGGCCTGTATCCCCTACGGGCTGGGCAAATACTACGTCTGCGGCGGCGTCAACGGCGGCGAGGCGGCGGCATTTTTGCAGCTCTGCCACACGCTGGATGCACGCATCCGCCGCGACCTGCAGCGCAACGTCATTGCGCTCTGGCACGATGAATCCCAAATCAACCGGTATATCCTGTTCCGCAAAGACTTCCGCGTGCTGACCCCGGCGTTCTGCTACCCCGAGGGCTGGGACCATCTGCCGTTTCCCTGCATCATCCGCATCCGCAGTAAGGCGCGGTATATCGACATTCCGGCGCTGCGCAAGGACGCGCCGGAGACGAAGCTCTCCCCGGCGGTGGCGCGGTGGAACCACTTTGCCATGCGCGCCGCGCGGTGGACGCAGAACCATATTTTCAAAAAAGGAAGCTGACCGATGACCGATACAAGCTGGCAAAACCGTGTGACCCTGCTGGTCAACAGCTGCGACGCCTACGCCGATTTGTGGCAGCCGTTCTTTACGCTGCTCAAGCGCTATTTTGTGCCGCTGCCTGCGGAAATCCTGCTGAACACCGAGACAAAGGACTTCGCCTTTGACGGGCTGAATCTACGCTGTGTGCACAGCACCGCGCCGACCTACGGCGAGCGGATGACAGACGCCCTGCGCGAGGTGAAAACCGAGTACACGCTGCTGCTGCTGGATGACTTTTTCCTGCGGCGGCCCGTGGATATTGCGCGGCTGGCGGACATCGTCCGCTGGATGGACGCGGATCGGGACATCGTTTATTTCAACAGCGACGTGACCGCCGCGGTGTGTGATTTGGAGGTGGACCGCTACCCCGGCTACCGCCGCCTGCCCGCCGGCAACCGCTACACGCTGAATTTGCAGGCTGCCGTCTGGCGCACGGCCAAATTTGCCGCCTACTGGCAGCACAAGGTCAGCCCATGGGACTGGGAGGAGCGCTGCAACGTGCTGACCGCCGCCCACCCGCGGGATAAGTTCTACTGCGTCACGCGGGAGGATGCGCGGTTCCTCGACTACGGCTACCACGGCGGCCAGTGGATGGGCATCTGCCACGGCCAGTGGGTGGAATCTGACGTTGTGCCGCTGTTTGAGAAGGAGGGCATCGAGGTCGATTTCTCAAAGCGCGGCTTCATAGACCTCGAGAACCGCCCCGCCAGCCTGAACAAAAGCGCGGACCGCGCCGAGCGCTATGCCCGCGTGCGCGCCTGTCTGGGGACGGCGTACCTGCTGCCGTATTTTGTGTTCTGCCGCCGGTGCAATCTGTATTCCAAGCGGAACCACTGCGCCGTCGATGAGGATTATTTCCACTACCTACAGCGCAAGGCCGATTTGCAGAATAAGACCGGCAAAAAAATCTGGTTCGGGCCGATGCAGAGATAAAAAGCCGATGAAAAGCCCTCCCCCTTGGGGGAGGGTGGCCGCAGGCCGGGTGAGGGGCAGCTTTGCCGAGATGCATCTGCGTTGCCAAAATGCTCGATAAGACATCCAGTATTATCTGCGCTTTTGGCTTAGCAGCTGCCGCACCTCGCTCGCCGTATCGGCACTTAGAATTGTGCGGTATTGCCCTAACGAAAAAAGGATATGCAACAGAAAAGCTCTGTTGCATATCCTTTTATTTTTTACCGGTAATCAATCGGCAGCGTCGGCAGGCCGTTCAGGCTCCAATCGGCTAAATTGCCGTCCTGAAACTCGTAATACCCCTGCGCGGCGATCATCGCGCCGTTGTCGCCGCAGTATTTCAGCTCGGGCAAAAAGATCTTTGCGCCGAGCTTCTGCGCGCCGTCGTTGACCAGCTGGCGCAGACGGCCATTGGCGGCGACGCCGCCGGCCAGCACGACCTGCCTGGCGTTTGTGTCTGCCGCCGCGGCCAGCAGCTTTTTGGCCAGGATCTGGTCGATGCGCTCCTGAAAGCTCGCGGCCATGTCGGCCACGTTCACGGCCTGGCCCTTCTGCTCGGCGTTGTGAACCTCGTTGATGACGGCGGTTTTCAGGCCGCTGAAGCTCACGTTGTACTTGCCGTCCACATGGGGCACGGGCAGCTTGTACGCCTTGGGGTTACCGTCCCGCGCCGCCGCGGCCACGCTGGGGCCGCCGGGGTAGGGCAGACCCAGCGTGCGGGCGACCTTGTCGTAGGCCTCGCCCGCGGCGTCGTCCACGGTGCGGCCTAAGATTTTATAGCGGCACCAGTCCTCGACCAGTACAATGTGGCTGTGCCCGCCGCTGGCGACGAGGCACAGAAACGGCGGCTTCAGATCCTGATGCGTTAAATAGTTGGCCGCAATGTGCCCGCGCAGGTGGTGCACCGGCACAAGCGGTTTGCCCGCCGCGTAGGCCAGCCCCTTGGCAAAGTTGACGCCCACCAGCACCGCGCCGATGAGCCCCGGCGCAAACGTCACGGCCACGGCGTCCACGTCGGCCATCGTCATGCCGGCGTCGGCCAGCGCCTTGTCAACGGTGGCGCTGATATACTCCGCATGGCGGCGGCTGGCGATCTCCGGCACAACGCCGCCGTAGAGCGCCTGTTCTTTGACGCTGGTGGAGATGACGTTGGAGATGACCTTCCGCCCATCCTCCACAATCGCCGCCGCGGTTTCGTCGCAGGTGGACTCGATACCTAAAACATACATATTATCACCCTTTTTAAAGGAGTAGAGTAAAATCTCTTGGCCCCCTCTGGGAGGGGGTTCCGCCCGCAGGCGGTGGGGGAGAGAACTTTGCGGTAATACGAAAAATTTCGGGTAATGGCACAGTTCGCTCCCTCCGCCCCTACGGGGCACCTCCCTCGCCGAGGGAGGCAAGTAGCGCGCGTTCGCGCGAAATATTTAGTGTGCCTCCAGCCACGTCTTTCCCACGCCGACCTCCGTCGTCAGGGGAACGCTGTAATGCACGACGTTTTCCATTTCTTCCTTCAAAATGCGCTTGACTTCGTCGATTTCTTCCTCGGGCGCTTCGACGATCAGCTCATCGTGTACCTGCAAAAGCAGACGCGCCTGCAATTTCTCGTCCCGCAGGCGCTGCCAGACGTGGACCATGGCCAGTTTAATGATGTCCGCCGCGGTGCCCTGGATCGGCGTGTTGCGGGCCATTCGCTCGCCGCTGGCGCGCACCTGAAAGTTCGAGCTGGCCAGCTCCGGCAGGGCGCGGCGGCGGCCAAACAGCGTCTCGACGTAGCCCTTGTCCTTCGCGTGGGCGATGCAGTCCTTCATATACCCGTCCACCTTCGGGAAGGTGTCGAGGTAGGTCTTTAAGAAAGTATCCGCCTCCTTGACCGGGATGCCCAGATCCTTGCTCAGGGAGTACGCGCCCTTGCCGTACATGATGCCGAAGTTGATGGCCTTGCTGGCCGAACGCAGCTGCGGCGTGACCTCGCTCTCGGGGATGTGGTAGATTTTGGCGGCGGTGGAGCGGTGGATGTCCGCACCGTTCAAAAACGCCTGCTGCATGTGCTCGTCGCCTGTGATGTGCGCCAGAATGCGCAGCTCGATCTGCGAGTAGTCGGCGTCCACGAGGGTCTCGCCCTCACCCGCCACAAAGTAGCCGCGCAGGCGGCTGCCCAGCTCGGTGCGGATGGGAATGTTCTGCAGGTTCGGCTCGGTGGAGGAGATGCGCCCGGTGCGCGCCTCGGTCTGGATGAAGGTCGAGTGGACCCGCCCGTCCGCGGCTTCGGCGTTCAGCAGGCCGTCCACGTAGGTGGACAGCAGCTTGGCGTAGGTGCGGTATTTCAGGATCTCGTCAATGACCGGGCTGTAGGGGCGCAGGCTTTCCAGTGTCTCGGCGTCGGTGGAGTAGCCGCGGGCGTTTTTCTTGCGCGGCGGCAGGCCCAGCTTGTCAAACAGCGCCTCGCCCAGCTGCTTCGGACTGTTTACGTTGAACGAATAACCGACGGCTGTATAAATATTGTGTAAGATCCCGTCCAGCTCGCTGCGCAGGCTGTCGCCGAACGCGCGGATGCCGTCAGCGTCAATCGCAAAGCCGATGCGCTCCATGTCGGCCAGCACCCGGGCCAGCGGCAGCTCCATCTCGTCCAGCAGCTTGCGCTGGCCGCTCTCGTCCAGCGCGGCGGCCAGCGTGTCGCACAGGCCCGCCAGCACGCCCGCATCGGGCGCGGCCTCACAGGCAAAGGCGGCGTGTACGCCGTACTCGGCGGCCAGGGAGTGTACCTCATAGCCGCTGGCCGACGGGTTTAAAAGATACGCGGCCAGCTTGCCGTCAAAGCGCAGCGCACTGCCGATGCCGCCGTGCTCCAGCGCCAGGCGGTAGAGCGGCTTTGCGTCGAACGCCCAAAGCTCGGCGCCGCTGTCCAGAATCGCGGCCAGCCGGTCCGTGTCGGGCAGGTAGACGTCCTGCCCCTGCACAAGGTACCAATCGCCGTCGGCATTCCGGGCGGCGTAGAAGCGGCCCTCCAGCAGCAGCGGCAGGGGGGACGGCTCGACGGTCTCGAGCGGTGCGGCATTCTCGGATGGGGCGGGCGCGGTGCCGCCGTTCAGGCCCCAGCGGTCCACCAGCTTGTGCATTTCCAGCGCGGCCAGCAGCTGCGCGGCGGCAGCGGGGTCACCGGGCTGGCGCAGGTAGGCGGCAGGGTCGGTCTCGATGGGCGCGTCCTTGCGGATCGTGCCCAGCATATAGGACAGGTCGGCCTTGTCGCGGTTGGCGGTCAGCTTGGCGCGCTGCCCCGGTTTGACGGCCTTGTCGTCGATGTTGTCATAGACGCCTTGCAAACTGCCGAACTTCGAAATCAGCGCCAGCGCGGTTTTTTCGCCGATGCCGGGCACGCCTGGGATGTTGTCCGACGCATCGCCCATCAGGCTCTTGACGTCGATGAGCTGCGGCGGCTCGATGCCGTACTTCTCGCGGATGGCGGCAGGGTCCATGGGGATGGTCTCTTTGTTGGTCGCCAGCAAAACCGTCGTTGCATCGTCCACAAGCTGCAAGCTGTCGCGGTCACCGGTAGCCAGCAGCGTCGTGCCGCCCGCGGCCTCGCACGCTGCGGCCAGCGTGCCGAGAATATCGTCGGCCTCCCAGCCGGCCTTGCTGACCTGCACAAAGCCAAGGTCGGTCAGCAGCTCCTTCAAAACCGGCATCTGCTGGGCCAGCTCCTCGGGCATGCCGTGGCGGGTGGCCTTGTAGCCGTCGTAGGCGGTGTGGCGGAACGTCGGCGCGCGCTCATCCCACGCGATGGCGACGGCGTCGGGCTTGTGCGCCGCCAGCAGGTTGAGCAGTATATTTTGGAAGCCGTAGATGGCGTTGGTGTAGCGGCCATCCTTCGTCGTCAGCAGCTTGATGCCGAAAAACGCGCGGTTGACCAGGCTGTTGCCGTCCAGGACCATGAGTTTCATGCGCAATACTCCTTATAAACAATCTACATTTCAGTATACCACATTTGCGGAAAATATGGTAGAATAGAATGTAAAAATCGAAAAGTCTAAAGCCTTCCCCCGCGGGCGGGGGAAGGCGGCGCGCAGCGCCGGATGAGGGGGCGGGCTTACGGCCGGGACCCGGTCACGGGCGGCTGCGCGGACTTTGCCCTCATCAGCCGCCTGCGGGCGGCAGCTTCCCCCGAGGGGGAAGCCTTTTGGAAAGGAAACTTATGCAGCTACGCAACCTATCCATCCCCACCGGCGCGGTGTTTGCGCCGATGGCCGGTCTGACCGACGCGGCGTGCCGCCATCTGATGGCCGACCACGGCGCAGCCTGGACCGTCAGCGAGATGGCCAGCGCCAAGGCGCTGAACTTCCACGATGAAAAATCCCTGGCTCTGCTGCGGGACAAGCACCCCCACGGCCTGTACGCCATCCAGCTGTTCGGCGCGGAGCCGGAGTCGATGGCCAAGGCAATTCTGTTTGTAAGGGAGCAGGGCATCCAATTTGACATTCTCGACATCAACATGGGCTGCCCCGCACCCAAGATCACCGGCAGCGGCGCGGGCAGCAGGCTGCTGCTGGACCCGCCGCTCTGCGGGCAGATGGTCGCCGCCGCGCGCAAAGCGCTGGGCGATGATACGCCGCTGACCGTCAAGATGCGCATCGGCTGGGACGCCGACCACCTGACCGGCGTCGAGGTCGCCAAACAGCTTGAGGCCAACGGCGCGGACTTGATCGCCGTCCATGGCCGCACGCGGGAGCAGATGTACATCCCGCCCATCGACACGGCGGCCATCGCGGCCATCAAGCAGGCCGTGTCCGTCCCGGTGCTGGCCAACGGCGACGTGACCACCGCCGACGAAGCCCTTACCTTATTAGAAGCAACCGGCTGCGACGGCGTTATGATCGGACGCGGCGCACTGGGCGACCCGTGGCTGTTTGCGCAGGTGCGTGCGGCGCTGCTGGGCGAGGAACGCCCGCCCGAGCCGACGCTGAACCAGCGGATGACCGCTTTGCGCGACCAAATCTATGAAATGTGCGAGGAAAAGGGCGAGTGGGCCGCCATGCCCCAGGCACGCAGCCAGGCCATGCACTATATGAAGGGCCTGCACGGCGCTGCCGCCCTGCGCCGCTACTGCTCGATGCTCGAGCACTTCAGCGATGTGGATACGCTGATCGAGGCAGTGTATAGGTTGCAGTAACGTAGGGGCCGGGCATGCCCGGCCCGCAACCTTCCCGTAAAAGCGCAATAACCGGTATGCCGCGGGCCGGACATGTCCGGCCCCTACCGTGGAGCTTCAAAACCGTCCTCTCGTCAATTCGTCCAGATTCTGCTCGTAGCAGGGCAGCATGTGCTCGATGAAATACTCCGCCTCGGGGCTGTGCATGGCGTGCAGGGCGGCCATCTGCTGGGCGTAGGCGGCCTCAAACTCGCGGTTGCCGCCGCGGTCCTCCTCAATGCACTTGATGACGGCGGAAAGCCGGTCCGCGGCCTTTAAAATTTTGCGCTCGGCGTCGTTCAGTACGCTGCCGGTCAGCCAGACCTGGGTCTCGGCCTGTAATTCTTCGGGCTGCAGGCTTGCCATCACGCGGGCGCTCTCGTGCTCCACGGCCTTGTACGCTGTGCGCAGGGCGTCGTTCTTGTACTTGACGGGCGTCGGCATATCACCGGTCAGAATCTCCGGTGCATCGTGGTAAATGGCCGCTGTGGCTACGACCTCGGGCCGCAGGGCCGCGCCGGTGCCCGTGCAGTGCCTACCGATCAGGCAGAGCGTGTGCGCCAGCATGGCCGTGTCGGCGGTGTGCTCGCTCAGGGACTCGGGGCGGGTGCTGCGCATCAGGCACCAGCGGGTGATGTACTTCATGCGGCTGAACAGCGCGCTGAACGGATAGGTTTTCATCTTCACGCGACCTCCGGTTTGTGGTATAATGGGGCGTATGTAGGGGCCGATGCTCGCCCCTGCGATTGCGCCGATTCACCGTAGGGGCGGATTCCATATCCGCCCGTGCAGGTGTCCGGTGCGTTGCATCGGCCCGGGGGCGTCGGGGACGCCGCCCCCTACAGCTCTACGGTAAGTATACCACAACTTTCCTCAAAGTGGGGCCCCATAAAGGGGACTATCAATATGCAAACCACAATTTTAAAACAAAAATCGAACTATTGGCGCGTCTTTGCACTCTGCTTTTTCACGGCGGTGCTGCTGTTTGCGCCCCACTGCATCGTGGATGCCGTCGCGGGCGGCGGGTACTTCCACTACGCGGGGGACTTCAACGACCAGCAGATCAACTTTTACCAGTACGCCAACGCCTTTGTCAAAAACGGCGGGTCGTTCAGCTGGGCCACCGACCTGGGCAGCGGGTTTGTCAATTCCTACTCGTTCTACCTGCTGGGCAGTCCGTTCTTCTGGCTGTCCATGGTCGTGCCCGCGCGGCTCATGCCGTGGGCCATGGTGCCGCTGCTCTGCCTGAAAATGGCCGTTGCGGGCGGCGGCGGGTATCTCTGGGCGCGCCGCTGGGTGCGGGACGAGACCTGGAGCATGCTGGCGGGCTGCCTGTATGCGTTTTCCGGGTTCAGCATCTACAACATCTTTTTCAACCACTTTCTGGACGTTGTGGCGCTGTTTCCGTACATGCTGGCCGCGCTGGACGACGCGGTCATCGACGATAAAAAGGGCGCGTTCCCGTTCTGGGTCGCGCTGAACCTTGTCGATAACTACTTCTTCTTCGCCGGTCAGGCGGTCTTTCTTATCATCTATTTCTTTTGCATGGCCGCCGGGCGGCGGTATGAGCTGGGCCTGCGCAAGTTCGTGCGCCTGGCGTGGGAGACAGCTCTGGGCTGTGCCTGCGGGTGCGTGCTGCTGCTCCCGGCGGGGCTGTCACTGCTGCAAAATCCGCGCACCATCGACCCGTTCAGCGGGTACGGGTATCTGTTCTACGGCAAATCCCAGCAGTACGGCGCGATTTTTTACAGCACCCTGCTCATGCCCGACGCGCCCTATTTCAAGGACCTGTTTCAGGAGGGCATCCTCAAGCACACGAGCCTGACGGCCTATCTGCCGCTGGTCGGCGTTGCGGGCGGGCTGGCGTTCTGCCGCGCAAGGGAGCGCCACCCGTTCACCTACATTTTAAAGGTCTGCGTCGCCTGTGCGTTTGTGCCGGTGCTGAACAGCGCGTTCTATGCGCTCAACTCGAGCTACTACGCGCGGTGGTACTATATGCCGATTCTGGTTTTGTGCGGTGCAACGTGCTATCTGCTCTCCCGCCCGGCGCTGGCCGAGCAGCGTCTGCCGCGGGCGCTGCGGCTGACGACCTTCCTGACGCTGACGGCGGTGGTGTTCGCCGTTGTGCCGGGCAAGGACGACGACGGCAACACGGTCTTTGGCGTGCTGGACGAGCCCGCGCGGTTCTGGGCTATCTTCGGCATGACGATGCTGGGTATCGTGATTTTTGCGCTGCTGTGGCATTTTTGCCGCCGTAAGCGGCGGTGGGGCGCGATTCTGACCGCCGCTGTGCTGGGATTCAGCCTGCTGTACGGCAGTTTGCATCTGTCTCTGACGAAGTACGCCCAGTGGGACGTGGACAGCAATCTGATTGCCGAAACCTATGATTCCGTCGAGGACGTCGCCGCCGCGCTGCCGGACGATGCGTTTTACCGCATTGACGCCTACGGTGCGCACAACAATCTGGGGCTGTGGTTCAACAGGAGCTGCCTGCAATTCTTCAACTCGACGGTTGCGCCGAGTATCATGGCGTTTTACCCCGAGGTCGGCGTCAAGCGGGATGTGAACTCCAAGCCCGACGCCGAGAACTACGCCCTGCGCGGCCTGTTGAGCGTGCGGTACACGCTGGTCGCCAAGGACAAGGAGACCGAGTGGACCGACAAGGATCTGCCCGGCTGGCAGCGCACCGGCGAGACCGACGCCTACGCCCTCTACGAGAACGAAAACTGGGTGCCGATGGGCTTTACCTACGACTGCTACGTGACAGCGGACCAGCTGGAGCGGGTAAGCGAGGAAGAACGCGCCCAGATTTTGTGCCGCGCGATTTTGCTGGACGACGACCAGATCTCCGCCTTTGGCAGTCTGCTGGAACCCTTGCCCGACGAGGAGCTGACCAACCGCGGCGAGGATGCCTACGCTGCAGACTGTGCCGCCCGCCGTGCCGCCGGTGTAGCAGCGTTTACCGCGACGGACACCGGCTTTACCGCAAAGACCGCCTATGACGCGGACGAGCTGGTGTTTTTCAGCGTGCCCTATGACGACGGGTTCAGTGCCACGGTCAACGGTGAGCCCGCCGCGATTGAGAAGGTGGACGACGGCTTGATGGCCGTGTATGTGCCCGCGGGGGAGAACGAGATAGAATTTACCTACCATACGCCCGGATTGAAGGTGTCCACCTGCGTGAGCGCAGCGGCGATTGCGGTGTATGGGGTGTATTTGTTGGGAATTATAAGGAAACGAAAAAGCCAGCCGGGAAGTAAGCGGTAACATTTGTAGGGGGCGGTGTCCCCGACGCCCCGCGGAGGGGTCAAGACCCCTCCCTACGAATCAATTTAAAAGGGGTATGTAGGGCGGCCTGCCCCCAGGCCGCCGCGGGAGTTAGTGGGTGGATGCCCGTTGATGGGCGGCCACGCAAGGCCTGTCGGAATCCCCCAGTCACCTAACGGTGACAGCCCCCTTTAACAAGGGGGCCTCCCTCTCCCCCTGGGGGGAGGGGGAATACCCGAATTTAAGGTGGAGGAAGCCTCGGCTACGTTAAGAAAGGAAAAACCATGCCAAACCATGCTGAACAGCTCGCACAGGAGCTGAACTTAAACGTCAAAAACGTGCAGGGCGCGATTGAACTGATCGACCAGGGCAATACGATCCCGTTTATCGCCCGCTACCGTAAGGAAGCCACGGGCTCGATGGATGACCAGGTCCTGCGTGACCTTGGAGACCGCCTCGAATACCTCCGCGGCCTCGATAAGCGCAAGGATGAGGTCACGTCCTCCATCACCGAGCAGGGCGCGATGACGCCCGAGCTGACCGCCGCACTGTCCAAGGCGAAAACCCTCGCAGAGGTCGAGGACATCTACCGCCCGTATAAGCCCAAGCGCAAGACCCGCGCCAGCATCGCCAAGGCGCGCGGTTTGCAGCCGCTGGCCACGGCCATCTTCCGCCAGGCCGCCGCATTTGACCCCGAGAGGGCCGCCGCGGACTACCTCAACGACGAGGTCCCCGATGCCGCCGCGGCGCTGGCCGGGGCACAGGATATTATTGCCGAGGCGGTCTCCGATGATGCCGCCTGCCGCGCCGAGCTGCGCCGCTACTACCGCGCGTTTGGCCGTGTCGCCAGCGCCAAGGCCAAGGACGAGGACAGCGTCTACGCCCAGTACTACGACTACGCCGAGCCGCTGAACAAGATCCCCGGCCACCGCGTGCTGGCACTGGACCGCGGCGAGCGCGAGGGCTTTTTGAAGGTCACGATTCAGGTCGACGCCGAGCGTGCCGCGGGCATCGTCAGCTGGATGTTCGCCCGCAAAAAGACCGGCGGCAAAAGCGCCGAGCTTGTGGATGCCGCCGCCCGCGACGCCTACAGCCGCCTCATTCATCCCAGCCTTGAAAACGAGCTGCGCGGCGAGCTGTCCGATGCCGCCGCCGAGGGCGCAATTAAGGTCTTTGGCGATAATCTGCGCCAGCTGCTTTTGCAGCCGCCCATCCGCGGCAAAACGGTCATGGGTCTGGACCCCGGCTACCGCATGGGCTGCAAGGTCGCTGTCGTTGACCCCACCGGCAAGGTGCTGGACACGAACGTCGTCTATCCCGTGCCGGAGTTCAAGCGCGTGGACCAGGCAAAAAAGACCATCAAGGCGATGGTTTTGAAGAACGGCGTCGAGGTCATGGCCATCGGCAACGGCACGGCGGGCCACGAGACGGAGGAATTTGCCGCCGAGGTCATCCGCGAGCTGGCCGACGAAAAGAACTTGCATTTGCAGTATATGGTCGTCAGCGAGGCCGGCGCGTCGGTCTACTCCGCCAGCAAGCTGGCCGCCGAGGAGTTCCCCCAGTTTGACGTCAACCTGCGCAGCGCCGTGTCCATCGCACGCCGCTTGCAGGACCCGCTGGCCGAGCTGGTCAAGATCGACCCCAAGGCCGTCGGCGTCGGCCAGTACCAGCACGACATGCCCCAGAAGCGCCTGAATGAGACGCTGGACGGCGTGGTCGAGGACTGCGTGAACAGCGTCGGCGTCGATCTGAACACTGCCTCCGCGCCGCTGCTGCGCCGTGTGGCGGGCGTCAGCGCAGCCACCGCCAAAAATATCGTCGCCTGGCGCGAGGAGGAGGGCGCGTTCACCTCCCGTGCGCAGCTGAAAAAGGTCAAGGGCCTCGGCCCCAAGGCGTATGAGCAGTGCGCGGGCTTCCTGCGGCTGCCCGAGGCGAAGAATCGCCTGGACGCCACCGCCGTCCATCCCGAAAGCTACGCCGCCGCCAAGGCCCTGCTGGACGCCTGCGGCTACACGGCTGCCGAGATCGGCACAGACAAGCTGGCGGGTCTGCCCGGCGTCGTCAGGGCCAAGGGGGCCGGGTCCCTCTGTGAGGCGCTGGGCGTGGGCGAGCCGACGCTGAACGATATTGTGGCCGAGCTGTGCAAGCCGGGACGCGACGTCCGCGACAGCCTGCCCAAGCCGCTGCTGCGCAGTGACGTCATGGGTCTGGACGATCTGAAGCCCGGCATGGAGCTGACCGGCACCGTGCGCAACGTCATCGACTTCGGCGCGTTCGTCGATCTGGGTGTGCATCAGGACGGCCTGGTCCATGTTTCACAGATCAGCGATAAATTTATCAAGCACCCGCGCGAGGTGCTCAAGGTCGGCGACATTGTGCGGGTCAAGGTGCTGAATGTGGACACCGCCAAGAAGCGCATCGCCCTGACGATGAAGGGCGTGCCCCAGCAAAACTAATACAAAACCGGCACGAACATATATAAATGTTGCATACAAAAGAAGACGGTGTTAAGACTTTAACGAGATAAGTCGTGCATTTACACCAAAATACGACAAAAACATTCAGAAAACGAAAATATTTGTTGGCAAATACATAATATATGTGAAAGCGAAAGGCCGCGGCGGGCAAAACTCGGGCATTCTGACCAAAAGCCAAAAATGAAGGATTTTCTCTTTTGTGCAGGAAATGGAAAAAATCGGATTTGTGCATTATGAACAAAGAAACGGCACATAATTATGCTATAATGCCCAATGTAAGGAGCAGATAGAGCATGGTGGCTCACCTCCTTACCGCAAGCCGTGCGCCCGGTTCCGCCCTGGACACCGGTGCTGAAGATGCGGCAGATTGCGTGGGATTATTTTGGAGGTCATTTATTATGGTGAAACAAGTCAAGGTTTCCAATTTTACCGAGGTCAAGGGAATCGTGTCTGCTGCCGCCAAGTGTTATAACGATGTCGGCGTGCATGACATGAAGGGCAGCATTGCCGATGCCAAGAGCATCCTGGGCATGATGAGCCTGGATTACAGCCATCCCGTCAAGATCGTCTGTGAGGATGAGCGTGACCTGAACAGCGTTGTCAACGCGATCAAGCAGTAAAATAGGAAGGACCGCCCCACGGTGTAAAAGCCGCGGGGCGGTTTTTGTGTGAAAGGCTTCCCCCGCGGGGGAAGGCAAGAAGCGCATCACGCCGCTGCGTAAAATTTTATGAAAATAGAAAGTTTGAAAACACGAGAAAACAAGAGTATCTGAGAGAATTTGAGAGCAAGCACAGTATAAATTAAAATTCTTGCCAAAACCCGTTGACTCTGCTGCCCTTTTCTGCTATAATCACACTTGCGCGAAAAAGCGTCCTGCGGGGCGCTGTTAAATACCGTTATTAGACGGACGTGTTAATTTCTCAATGGAGGTTCCTACTATGAGCACGACTCTCGCTAAGCCCGCTGAAATGGCTGACCGCAAGTGGTATGTGATCGACGCCGCCGGCAAGCCCCTCGGCCGCGTTGCTGCCAAGGCTGCTGTCATCCTGCGCGGCAAGAACAAGACCACTTTCACCCCCAACGTTGACTGCGGTGACCACGTCATCATCATCAACTGCGATGAGGCTGTCCTGACCGGCAAGAAGCTGGAGAAGAAGTTCCATCGCACTCATTCCGGCTGGATCGGCGGCCTGAAGGAGACCCAGTACAAGACCCTGATGGCTGAGAACAGCGACAAGGCCATGACCTACGCTGTCAAGGGCATGATCCCCTCTAACACCATCGGCGCCAAGGCTATGACCCGCCTGCACTGCTACAAGGCTGCTGACCATGCTCATGCTGCTCAGAAGCCCGAAGCTGTTGAGATTTGAGTGAGGAGGCAATAGAAGATGTACGAAACCAAACCTTATTTCTACGGCACTGGCCGTCGTAAGCATTCCGTTGCCCGCGTTCGCGTTTACAACGGCACCGGCAAGATGACCATCAATGGCCGCGACATCAACGACTACTTTGGTCTGGAGACCCTGAAGCTGCTCGCCAACAGCCCGCTCGTTCTGACTGAGAACGAGGGCAAGTTCGACGTTGTCGTCAACGTCGTCGGCGGTGGCTGTGCCGGCCAGGCTGGCGCTATCCGCCACGGCCTGTCCCGCGCCCTGCTGCAGTTCAACCCCGAGCTGCGCTCCACCCTGAAGAAGGCCGGCTTCCTGACCCGCGATCCTCGTATGAAGGAACGTAAGAAGTACGGCTTGAAGGCTGCCCGCCGCGCTCCGCAGTTCAGCAAGCGCTGATTATCAGCAGCGTTTGCGAACTTTTCAGAACGCTTCACAACTTTTTTGCACGACTGTGTGCAGAAAATCGAAAGTGTCTGAAGCCGTGGAATGCAGCAAATCGCTTGGGAGCTTGCTGAAAAAGCAGCATACAATAAGCGAATATGCAGCGACCTTCCACAGCGACATAAGCCTTATCGCAGGAGATGTTTTCCGTAAGGAAAGCATCTCCTGCTTTTTTGTTTGAGAAAAAATCCTCATCAGAATATTGCGCAAGGACTATTGCAAAAAAGAAGTAAGCGCGTTATAATATGGAAATGAAGATAAATGCCGCTGCAACGGTACAAAAAAGACCCCGGACGTTTCCCGAAAGGGGAAAATCGAGTGGAGCTTATCCTCGGTGAATAAAAGACGCTGATAGGCACTGCCTGCAGTAAGTTATTTGAATAAGCAAAAAGGCCGCAGAAATGCGGCTTTTCTTAAATGGATAGGTTAGCTGATTCTAACCCAGAAGCGTATGCGTATCGGTTTGCTGAATCTTACATCGAGGAGGAAGGATTACAATGCGAGAACATAAGAACTTTTGGGACAGAAATGCAGGTCGGTATGATCGCTTTATGCGAAAAGACAGGGCGGCATACGAAACAATGTATGGACTGATCCGTCCGGTCGTGAAAGGCAAAACAGTGCTGGAGCTTGCCACCGGCACGGGTCTGATTTCTAAAAACATCGTAAACGCGGCGGCGCATATCGAGGCAAGCGATACCTCTGCCGAAATGATTCGGGAGGCAAAACGCAGGAATCACTCTGCCAAGCTGCACTTTTCGGTGCAGGATATGTTCTGTCTGCCCTATGCGGACGAGTCCTTCGAGGTGGTGATCGTGTCCAACGCCCTGCACATCGTACCGCAGCCGGAGAAAGCCCTTGCCGAGATTCATCGTGTACTGAGGGATGACGGCGTGTTGATCGCGCCTACCTTCACCCACGCAGAAAACTCCTTTTTCGGAAACAGTAAGGCTTTTTTCCTGAAGCTGGCGGGCTTTCCTCTACACAGCAGGTGGACGAGTGAGGAATACCTGTGCTTCCTGCAGCAAAATGGTTGGACTGTGCGGAAAAGCGATGTACTAAAGGCATCTTTTCCGCTGACCTATGTTGAATGCGTGAAAGCGGAGGCGTGATATGTCGTTCTTTGAAAACACCCGCAAGCCTGTGGGCTTTGGCGGGAAAATTATGGTTGCTATGATGAATCTGGGACACAGTCCCGTGGCGCGGTGGGGGCTTCGCTTTTTAGAGCTTGCGCCGGATGCCAGAGTGCTGGATTGTGGCTGCGGAGGAGGCGCCAATATCAAAAGGCTGCTGAAAATATGCCCGCAAGGCATCGTCAGGGGTGTGGATTATTCTGCTGTCAGCGTAGAGAAAGCCCGGAATTTAAACCGGACTGCCATTCAGAAAGGGCGCTGCGCGGTGTGGCAGGGCAGCGTGGAACGCATCATCTTTGCCAAGGATTGGTTTGATGCGGTTACCGCGTTTGAAACGGTCTATTTCTGGTCGGATTTGCCGCAGTGTTTCCGGGAGGTTCGGCGGGTGTTGAAGCCCGGCGGGACCTTTCTCATCTGCAACGAAAGCAACGGTGACACGGACAAGGACGAAAAGTGGACGGAGATCATCGGCGGCATGACCATCTACAAAGATATTGAATTAAAGGCGTATCTGGAGCAGGCGGGTTTTCAAAATATTCAGATACACAAAAGAAAAAACTGGCTTTGCGTCACGGCACAGAAATAGGATGCAGCGGTGAACCATCCGGTGCGGCTGCTTTTATGTAAAGGGCGAACAGAAGCGGATGGATTGGTTTGTCAGCCGCAAAGCAAAATAACAGGCACGAAGCTGCCCTTTATCAGAAAGTGAGCTGTCTTTATGAAATACAAAATTGAGAAAAACACCGTGCAGGAGACGCTGATCCTCCCGCTGTATTCCCGAAAGCTGTGTTCGGAACTGTACCCGAACCTTTACAGGGACGAAACGGCGGTGCGACTGATCGACCAGATCGACTATGACTTTTCAGAGGCAGAGAAAAACGCCCGCGGCCTGATGCAGCGTTTCGGTGCGCTGGAGGTCGCCATGCGGCAGAATGACCTTGCCTTTGAGGTGCAGGCGTACCTGAAAAACCACCCCCGCGCAGCGGTGGTCAACCTCGGCTGCGGGCTGGATAACACCGGCAGAGCCTGCGACAACGGCAGATGCAAGATCTACAATCTGGATTTCCCGGATGTGATCGCCTTGCGGCAGCAGCTGCTGCCCGCCGGGGAGCGGGAGCAAAACATCCCCTGCGACCTGAAAGACCCCGCATGGTTTGACAAG